>SDBT01000223.1_pt1 | contig 82621 bp, 155 predicted proteins | sample 2277101 | NCBI WGS metagenome assembly SDBT01 (sample SAMN10404973, study PRJNA504765) | marine sediment metagenome | isolation source: marine sediment core GS10_PC15, 103 cmbsf | place: Arctic Ocean: Southern Knipovich Ridge | collected 2010
CAAAATCAGAAAAAGCAGAGGAATTGGGAATCCCGATTCTGGAAGAAGATGAGTTAGAAGCATTGTTGAAGGAATAGCAGAATTATGACACATCGCAAACGGCAACTGATCAACAACGCTCGCCGTCGATTAAATCGTCTTAAAGAAAGACGCTCAAATGGAGCAGAAGCAAAAGAAGTATCTGCATATGGTCATGGAGCATATTTTGCAATGCAATTTATATCATATATCAATACAAGAATAAAAAAAGAAGAGGGTATAATTGCTAAACTGAAAGGGTAGATGTGTGACGAAAATAGAATTTAATCTATGTGACAAATATAATATCCAACCTATCAAAGGAGAGAATTATCACGATTGTAATTTTGTGTTTGGAGAATATCGTTTAACTGCCATAGAAGATGGGCGATATTTCCAAATTTTCGGAAAAACAGAATGGTGGGACAGCGAGGGTTTTCACATCACTGAAGTATAATTTAAATAATGGGGTCAACGATGATATTAGTCAAGATAATTAAGCACAAGACAGCAATTCCTCTTAAAGAATATGGAGACATTCTTAAACCGTTTGACAATTGGGAATCTACAACAACAGGAGCAGGATGGTATAGTAAAGTTCCAGAAAATTATTACGATATTCAACCTTATTACCCGTTAACAGCAGTAGCACAGAATCCTTGGGAAGCTCTTAAAAAACTTGGAGTAGAATTTGAACAGTTCAAAAACATGGTAAAATATACTTGCCCTTATAATGAATATATTCACTATTGGTGTGTCCCTGTTCTTGTGTTTACCAAAGAAGTAAGATTATGGACAGCACGATATAAAACTAGTAAAGAAGATATGTATCTTGACGATAGATGGATGAGGAAATTCTCTCCTGCAAGAACAAAAAACGGTCTTCCCTTTACAAAAGTGCAAAGAGCATTGTTAGGGCCTGGCTATACGGCTTCGACTTTTGTTACTGATGGAAGTGGTTATCTATATGATGCTTTAGTCTCTCTCGATAATGAAGATTTTCTTGGTGTTAAAGTTTGGATGTGGTTTAACAAATGAGTGGATGGAATCATAGAGTGGTATATCACCCACCATCGAAAGTTGAGATGGGTAATGGAAAAAAGGTTGACGTAGATGAGTACCTCGCTATACATGAAGTATATTACGACGATAATGACATTCCGAATGCTATGACAGTAGATGAGATAGTTGTAGGTGATGAAGGAGTCGAGTCATTACAATCTTTAAGGTGGATATTAGAACACCAACTTGAGGCATTGGACAAACCGATATTGTCAAACGTGTATGAAAATGGTCGATACGAAGAAATTTCTAAGGAGAAGCAAAATGAATTTAGCAAAGGCGATGAAACTCAAGAACAGGTACGTACAGAAGATTTCCCAACTTCAGATGGACATCCAACAGAACAATAGTTTTCCTTCTGATCAAGAAAGAAAAATTCCTGTTGATGATTTAATGAAGAAGCTTGAGAAAGCAGTTCATAATCTTGTTAGGTTAAAGATCCTTATCTTTGAAGCCTCTGCTCCTATGAGAGAGTCTATTCTATTATTGGCAGAAGCCAAATCAAAGATATCTTTTCTCAAAGGCATAGACACTCATGAAGGTATGGGAAAAAGAGGGGAATATCGATTTGTCGATGAGCCAAACACAAAGTACGATGTTGTTTTTGATATCATATGGGCAAGAGTAGAGATAGAGAAATGTGAAGAGACAATTGACAAACTCCAAGAAGAACTTGATACTTTTAATCATAAAACAGAAATAGAGATTTAACTAAAATTAGGGATTAAGGGAAAAGGAGAGTTATCATCCTTTGTTTCCTCGAAGCATTAGAGGAGCAATACCATAACGATTGCCCTTGGTGGCAGATTTTGACTCCGATTTCAAAGCTCAAAATTCAAAGGGTCAAGACATAAACCACAATATGCAAGACTTAACATCGGATAATTTTTCTAAGTACCTTAATTCCCTTTAGGTTGTTTAATAATAAGAAGAATAATTTTATTAAGGAAGTAAGAAATGCATAGTTCAGTATTGGTAATAGGTGCTTCAAACAATGAAGAATTAGAAAAAGCTCTTGAGCCTTTCTACCAACTAGGTTGCACCATGAACCAGGAAGAAATAAAAGCCGACGATCGCTCAGAGCTTGAAATTGAATACACCAAAGATCAGGCAGTAGAAAGATACACCGAAGATATTGCCGAAAGACCCACCGAAGAGCAATTATCCTTTTTCCGCGATAATTTTATTGAACCCTCTGAAGAAGAAGTTTGTCGGGAGATGTATAAGGAGAAACACAATAATACACGCCATGCCCCTAACGGCTATACGGGGGAAGATTTTGCCTATGGAAGTTACAAGATGGCAAATGGAGAGTCTTCTTTCTTTCTCATTTCTGAAGAGAACATGAAAAAGTGTAGAGAATGGATGAAAGAACACGACATTAGCCTGTGGCATTTACGAAGTGGCCAGACCAAAAAAGATTTTGTAAAAGAAAATCCTGATACTCATACTATGATGACTAGCCCAGATAGTGGTCTTGAGTGGGATGAAAAATTGCAAGGCTATGGATACTACAGCAATCCTAATGGTTTCTGGGACTGGTATCAGGTCGGAGGTAGATGGGTTGGTTTCTTCATTATAAAAGAAGAGAAAAGAGCAGAAGCTAAAATCGGGGAACCTGCTTGGATGATGGAGATAACAAACGAAGATGCAAAAGAGCTTAGGGAAAGAAGGGCCGATGTCTTGAAGGTTGGAGATATAGACTTCGAGGCTATGGAAAAAAATGCAAAAGAATATAGTGCTAAAGAGTGGGATAAGATCCGCGAGATGCTCTTTGAGAGCAAAGGGGACAAAACTGATGAAGAAGCTGAAAAAAGATTCAGAGAAATTCTGAGTTCTCCTGAAAAAGAGACAAAAGAAGAATACATTGAAAGGGCCAAACATTTTGGTGTAGCTTCTATCATTTATGAAGGTTTATGGTATGACCATGAAAATGATGGCTTTTACAGATGCAAGAATAAAGGGCTAGAAGGAGCAATGATATCTAGGGATTTGCCCCTTTTCCTGAAGAATATGCAAGAAGATACTCCCCTTATGCTAGTTGATTGCCATAGGTGATTTCTTTAAGTGCTTTATTTTCCTTAACTTATGTTCCCAAAAAATAAATTACCAGAGAAATGTTTTTCACTTGCAATAAGAAAGTGAAAGTGGTATAATACCAAAAGTCGAAGTGAATAGAAGTTAATAATAGTATTAATTTAGTTAGGAGAAGCAAAATGAGAGAACGAATTGATTTGTTAATCATCGACCCCCAAGTTGACTTCTGCCGTCCCGGTTCAGATCCCAAAGATTTGACAGACCCCCTAAGAGGGGCTTTGTATGTGGACAATGCAGAAAACGACATGGCGAATGTGGCTGCGTTGGTCACAAGGTACGGAGACAAAATTAGAAAAATCCACGTCACGTTGGATTGTCACCACTTGCTTGATGTCGCCCACCCTCAGTTGTGGCGTGATAGTGATGGCAAGCACCCCGATCCATTTACAATCATCACTTCTCAAGAAATGAGAGATGGTGTATGGACTCTTATCCCTAGATTTCTTCCGCATCGGCAAAGGTTTATTGATTACGCCGAAGCTCTTGCGGCATCAGGAAAATTTCCACTTTGCATCTGGCCACCTCACTGCCTTATCGGTAGCGAAGGTAATTCGGTGCTTCCAGTTTTGTTTGATGCTTTAACAGGTTGGACAGCAGTCAAAAGCGAAAACGTGGATTATGTTAGTAAGGGGTCCAACCCTTTCACAGAGCATTACTCTGCTGTTAAAGCTGAGGTGGAAGATCCCAAGGACCCAACGACACAATTGAATACTAAGCTTATCCAGACTTTGATGGATGCCGACAAGATTCTGATTGCTGGTGAGGCTGGTAGTCACTGTGTGAAGAACACGGTGGAAGACATCGCTGATGGTTTCGGCGACGACACTTATGTTCAAAAAATGGTACTGCTTACGGACGGAGTTAGCCCCGTCATAAGCCCATTCGTCGATTTCCCTGCAATTCAAAGTCAGTTCATTACTGACATGAAGGCCAGGGGAATGCAAACAGCAGTTACAACCGATTTTTAGGAGATACGAACAATGGAAAGTGGAAGCACCACGTTAGTTCAACACAGTCTCGCAGGACAGCACTTCGGTTTTTCCGCTGCTGATCTGGGAGACCTCGGGGCAAGTGAATATACTCTCGTCACTGTCGTAGTAGATGAGAGCGGAAGCACTGCCGGTTTCAAAGCCGAAATGGAAGCATGTATTCAGGAAGTTGTCAAATCATGCAAATTCAGTCCACGGTCAGATTATCTCATGATTCGTTTGGTTGCATTCGAAAGTAGCATGAGAGAGATTCATGGCTTCAAGCAATTGACCGATTGCGACGTGGCTAGCTATGATGGATGTCTATCTCCCGGCGGGGCAACGCTTTTGTTTGAGACAACGGCGAACGCTATCGATGCTACAAATGCTTATGGCAAAGACCTGGCTGATAATGAGTATGAGGTTAATGCTATTGTCATTGTTATCACCGATGGAATGGACAATCAATCAAGTATCGATGCAGCAAAGGTCGGAGAATCATTACAGGCAGTAATGAGAGATGAGCATCTTGAGTCAATCATGTCTATCCTTGTTGGTGTCGGAGTAGGAAGCTATCACGATGTTAGTGCCTATCTTGATGAGTTTAAGGATAAAGCGGGAATGACTCAATATGTAGAGTTGAAAGATGCAAATGCGAAAACGTTAGCAAAGCTTGCCGCTTTTATCTCTCAGAGCATCTCAAGTCAATCAAAGTCGCTTAATTCAGGCGGCATGGGACAGAGCCAAACTTTGCAGTTTTAACGAACAATCGACGCTGTGATTGCGTGTATAGCCCTACCCATCTATTAAGGGTGGGTAGGGTTTTTTAATATCAGGAGATAAAAATGAATTGTGATTGTGCTTTCTTTATTGGAAAAACCCATGATGTATGCCAAGACTACGCATTGACAGGGAAGAATACAATATCTATAGCAGATGGCTGCTCTAGCTCCGTGTTGTCTGATTTTGGTTCAAGAGTTTTAAGCGTAACTGCTATGAATAAAATGACTGAATTAACTTCTCTCCACGATTTTGATGAGAAAGAACTAATTTTACTTGCTAGGCCTTCAGTCAAAGTTTTGAATCTACCAGTCGAGTGTCTTGATGCTACTCTTTTATGTGCAGCAAAAAAAGATGAAGGAGTTGAAGCAATATGTTACGGGGATGGAGTAATCGCTGTTAAAATGAAAGATGATTACACTGTCATCATTTGTGTTGAATATATTGATAGTTATCCTTTTTACATTAACTATCTTTTTGATAAAACGGGTAGGTTTCTTAACTGGAAAAATAATCATAATAACAGAAAAATTACTCTCTCTGTAATAAAACCTGATGGAGAAGTGGAAATCTTATCTCAAAATTGTGTAAAAAATCCAAGAGTTGGCTATGATAATGGAGAAATAGGATTGCTTAGGGTAGGAGATTTTAGGGTAATGATTGATATCTTCGCCCCAGAAATTGAAAATGTTTCTATCCTGTCAGACGGAGTACAAAGTTTCTATCGCACCGTTGTAACTGAAACATCTAAAGTTAACGAAAAAATAAGTTATCACGATGTTCTTAAAGAACTACTTTCATTTAAGAACTATGCAGGTAAATTTGTGCAGAGAAGAATGAACAAGTTTATCAAAACTTGCAGAAAAAACGAGTGGAGTCATTCTGATGATATCTCAATAGCTACAATCTATTTGGGAGAATGACGATGGACGTAACAGTAAAAGGCAATAACAGAGTAATAAAATTAAGTAAAAATAACTTCATCGCATCTGGTGGAGAAGGGTCAATCTACGTCAAAGGAAAAACCGCTTTTAAGATATACACAAACCCAAAAGCTGTAATCCCTTATTCTAAAATACAAGAGTTATCTGTAATTACAAACGCTAATGTAATTAAACCAGAAAAACTCGTACTAAATAAAAAACAAAAACCTGTTGGATACACAATGAAACATGTATCTAGCACTTATGCCTTATGCCAAATTTTCCCTAAAGCTTTTAGAGATAGGACTGGACTAGACACAGATACAGTTCTTAAACTTGTGCAAAAAATGCAAAATACGATTACAGATATCCATAAGGTCAAAATGTTAATTGTTGACCTGAACGAAATGAATTTTCTTGTTGATAAGAAATTCAAAGATTTATTCTTCATTGACGTAGATAGCTACCAAACCCCCAGTTTCCCTGCTACTGCCATAATGGAGTCAATTAAGGATTGGCATACCCCTGACTTTAATCAATTAACAGACTGGTTCTCCTTTGCTGTGGTGTCATTTCAGATGTTCATTGGCATACACCCGTTTAAAGGAAAACATCCTTTTATCAAAGGTATGAAAGATAGAATGCTTGCTAATATGCCTGTGTTCCACAAAGATGTAAAATTTCCTAAGGTATGCTTGCCTTTTGATGTAATACCTTCTGCGTATAAAGAATGGTATAAAGCATTATTCTTTAGTGGAAAAAGATTACCGCCTCCTACAGGGGATGTCCAGGCAATAGTTATTCCTGTTATAATTCAGACCATTACTGGAAATGAAAATTTTGAGATTACAGAAATGTTTGAATATAATTCTAACATAATCAAGTTCCTATCAGTTGATGGAACAAGGGTGACAATTACTTCTAAAGGCATTTACGTCAATAACAGAATAGCTCCTCTCACAGATGTTAAGAACGTACGCGTAGCTATTACTCCTTTAACCAGTCAGGTTATCGCAATCCAAAAACCTAATGGTAAACTGTTATTAACAAATATCAGTGGTGGGACTTCTCCTGTTGGAGAGATTTCAGCAGAAGAAATCATGTCTTACAAAGGCAGGGTCTTTATTAAAAATGAAGATACTCTTTCTGAATTAGAATTTGTAGAAATGGGGAAGAATGTTCATTGTGTCCCTCGCCTCATTGCAAATGTTATGGAAAATGCCACTAAGCTTTTTGATGGAGTAATGATACAAAACATCCTGGGATCATTTATGGCATCTATATTCCCCTCTCCTGGCTCTCACTATCAAATACAATGCCCTGAATTCAAAGGCTATCAGATAATAGACGCTAAATATAATGATGGTGTCATGATGGTCATAGGTAGTAAAAAAGGAAAGTATGACAAATTCATTTTGAAGTTTGATGACAAATTCTCATCCTACTCACTGAGAAAAGTCGATGATGTTACGTACTGTGGAATAAACTTTGCTGTATTAGAAAATGGTATCGTAGTCCATATCAACGAGAATGAAGAAGTAGAAATATTCTCGAAGAAAAAAGATGCTAACAAAGTGAAGGTTATTGACAGTTCTGTAATATCAGGAGACATGAAATTATTCAGTGATGGAGTGAGAGTTGTTTTTGCTAAAGGCAAAAAGTTGTACAGGCTCAAAATGAAATAGTGATTTCTGCAAAAAAGAAGTATGCCATTCAGTTATTTCTGAAAAAATGCACTACACAAAGTGTAATGAGATCCCATCTCAATTTTTCATTTGAACTACTAGAAAACGCATATGAAATTCCAGATGATATTCTATCAAAATTAAGAAAAAAATATGATATAGACGATTATATAGAAAGATTAGTACCTATAATAGATAGTCAATTTACTATTGAAGAAATGCAAAAAATAATGGAATTTTATTCTTCAGAGATAGGGAAAAAAATATTAGATCAACATTTTTTACAAACGATTGACAAAGTAGGAGCTATCATGATCTCTCAGATAGAGCAAGACTTTGCGATTAACGACAAGGGCAATTATAGTGAAGAAAAATGAGCAAAAATTTTTAAAACGCATAGTTAAAGCATCCAAATGTAGAAAAGTTATATTAAAAAATTATCTAAGCCCCGGAGATATTATAATGATGACAGCGGCAATCCGGGATTTAAAAATAGCACATCAAGATATTTTTGTAGATGTCAGAACTTCTCACAAAAGCATATGGGACAATAACCCATATATAACTTCGCTAGATGAAAATGATAATGATGTTGAAGTGTACAAAGTTGATTATCCTCTTATTCATCGAAGCAATAGATCTCCATGGCATTTCATACATGGTTTTAGAAAAGATATAGAAAATAAATTAAAACTATCAATTGAGCCTACTTCTTTTTGGGGAGACATACATTTAAGTGAAGAAGAAAAAGAAATGATATCTCCTGTTGAACCGTATGGAGTAACAAGAGACTATTGGATTATGGTAGCAGGGGGAAAGTATGATTTTACCGCGAAGTGGTGGAACCCTGATTATTTTCAAGAAGTCGTAAACCATTTTGAGGGTAGAATAATTTTTGTTCAAACGGGGCATAAAAACCATTGGCATCCTACTCTAGAAGGTGTTGTTAATATGGTCGGCAAAACAAGTATAAGAGAATATATACGACTTATGTATCATTCGGTAGGAGTTATATCTCCTGTTACTTTAGCTATGCATTTGGCCGCTGCTGTAGAAGTAAAAAAAAATGGCATCCAAGATAGGCCATGCGTAGTTATTTCTGGAGGAAGAGAACCCACTCAATGGGAGGCATACCCAAATCATAGATTTTTATCTACAACAGGATGTTTATCTTGTTGTAAAAATGGAGGTTGCTGGAAAAGTAGATGTCAACGAGTCGGTGATAAGAACCCTAAAGATGAGAAATCCCTATGTGTAAAACCTGTTAGGGTCAAAAATGATTTATACATTCCAAAATGTATGGACATGATTAAGCCTTTTGATGTGATTAGAGGAGTAGAATTATATTATGAAGGAGATTTACTAACGTACAGCAGTAGTAAAATTGATTTAGCCCCTGCAAAAAAACCAGGAGCTAAAAAAATATTAGTAGTTAGTTTTCAAAGATCGGGGACTCATTTTTTAATTAATACTATTAGTGACAATATCGAGGGGGTTGATAGGGGATGGGTAGATGTTATAAATACTACAGGTAATAAATGGGTCAACTCAGTAACTCCAGATAATCTTCCATCAAAAATACGAGAGCAATTAATAGAAAAGTATTATCCTCATGAAATGAGTAGATGTGTAAAAACTCATTACCAGGGGTCTGTATTTGAAAAAAACATAGATGAAATTCTCAAATATTATGATATATTTTACATTATTAGAGACCCTAGAGATAATATGGTATCTTGCTATAATTTTTATAACAAAACTAATTTTGAGGATTTTATCAAAGAACCGGATTTCTCTAAATTCATAAGAAAAGACATTAGCTCTGCCCGAACAGAAACTCAACCATTTTCATATAGCATTAAAAAAGCAAATAATATTGTAAAAAAATGGTATCAACATGTTAATAGTTGGATAAAATTGAAAGAAAAAGGAGTTCATTTTATAAAATATGAGGACCTAAAATATGATTTTGAAAAAACAATGAAACAAATCGAAGAAGTTTCATCACAAAAATTAAAGAAAACATTAGTTCAGGTTCCTCTTTCAGATGAAAGATATAGACCAGACTACAAAAGTCCACTTGTTAAAAGAGGAGAAGTAGGAACATGGAAAGATTATTTTAATTTTTCAGATTTACAATGGCTAAAAAACAATTTGAACAAAAAAGAAATTGCTCCTTATTATAAGTTAAATTATGCTCCCTACGATATCATATTGAAACACTATTGTAAAAAAACAGATTTCTTTTTTATCCAGATTGGTTCATTTGATGGAAAAAGATGCGATCCTGTTTATCAGTACGTAACTGAAAATCACTGGCACGGAATTCTAATAGAGCCTCAAAAAGAACAATTTGAACGATTAATAAAAAATTACAAAAACCAAAAACATCTAAAATTTGAGAATGTTGCTATTAGCGACAAAAAAGGGACAGGAATAATTTATAATTTACCAACTGATAAGATATATGGCTCCTTATTAAAAGATGGGACTTCTTATCTTAGAAAGAATAATGACATATTGGTAACAGAAGAAGTCTCTTGTGTAACTATTCATGATATTATTGACAAGTATGAAATCAAAAATATAACTCTTTTGTCTATTGACGTAGAGGGTTATGAACTTCAAATATTAGAGTCTATAGATTTCTCAATAATAAAACCAACTATTATATATTTCGAGAAATGTCATCTTGGCAAAGATAAATTTGAAAAATGTATAGATATTTTAAACAAACAAGGATATATCGTTTTTGAAGACAATAATGTTAATGCTATAGCAATTATTAGAGAAGAAATAGCAAAAGACATTATTGAGAAGGCAGAAAGATATGCGAGACAAACTTTTTTTGAGAAAAAGATATAGACTATCGACGTGCGATAAAGAAGTTGATTTTTTATTTGTCACTCCGTTTTCTGATGGATCATTCAAAGAGGCCATGGCAATAGAAAAAGTGGGGAAAATAGGGAAAATAGTTCTTGCCCTTGCTTTTAACGTCGAAAGAGTTATAAAGAAGATACTCGAAAATAAAATAAAAATCAAAAATATGATTTTTACCCATATGGAAGTAGACAAATCTTTCATTAATAAATTAAGAGAAAGAGGAATACAAGTATCTTTCTGCGGACATGGATGGTTTCCATATCATACAAAACATTTTGACCCAAACGGGTTTGCTCATAAGTCATTATTCGCCAATTCTAATTTCAGTCATTTGCAAATAGATAAAGACGTAATGAAAAAATGTATAAAAGAATATAAAAAGGCATATGAAGAACAAAGTAAAAAAAATAATTTATTCAAAATACAGGGGCCTTATACTGTCGTAATTTTGCAAAAAACTAGAGACGTAACTATAAGTGAGGGATACCGTGATTTTAAATCCTGGCAACAAATAATAGATTTTGCTCATAGCTTATTAGATAAAAAAGAGATATTAATTATAAAGGCGCATACTGATCAACAGCAGCAACGAGAAAAATTAGTTACTCCAAGCAACTCTATAATTGTACAAAGTAAATTATTTAACGATGATATTCTAAGTAATGCAAAATTAGTCGTCGGAGTTAATAGCACTATGCTTTATGAAGCTAGTCTTTTATACAATAAGCCAGTTATAGCATTAGGAGAAAGCTGGTTTAATGGGCATCCTGAAGCCATCAAAAAAGTTAAGATAACAGATACAAAAATTAAACGTCCTATTGTTACAAAAAGCGGTATTGATTATCGAATGAAAATGTTTTATATAATGAGGAATATACAAACAACAGGGAATATAGAGGGTTATGGTTATGAACTTATTTATATGCACAATAAAGCATCTAGAGTAAAGAAGATAGAAGATTGGTTATTATAGAAAGATATATGATATGGGACTAAATGAAACAGGTTATTTGCTAGATTTAAATCATGATAAAAATAAAGAAATTGATTTTTTATTTTTAACTCCATGGGTTAATGGTTCTATTTTTTTTACGAGATTTTTAAAAGATAAATCTAGAAGAATGATTATAGGGAGATCACGTCATCGAGATAATAACAAAAAAATTATGTCTTTATTCAAAAGTGGGCTAAAAACTAAAAACATATTGATTAGTAGCCATTGTAATATCGGGCAGGAAGTAAAAGATTTTATAAATAAAAATAAGATTAATTTATCATTTTATGAACATGGATGGTTCCCTTCATCTACAGTGCAATTTGATCCACAAGGATTCTCTTATGATTCATTATTATCAGATAGCAGATTAGATAATTTTGATATTGATCAAGAAAAAATAAAGAAAGATATAGAAAAGTATAAGGCAAAATATATAAAATTTAACAAATTTAATATAGATGCAAAATATATTGTTGTCATATTACAATTTACTAAAGATGTTACTATTAAAAATGGATTTCCAGATTTTAAAGGATGGCAAAATGTTGTAGATTTTGCAGAATCAATAAGAAATAAAAATGAAATAATAATCGTTAAGATGCACCCTAAAAATTACCATTTAAAAGAATCTGTTGTTATGCCGATAAAATCGATGGCTATCCAAGATTCTTTTTTTAACGATGATATTTTAAGTAATGCAGAATTAGTTATCGGAGTTAATACAACTATGTTATATGAGGCTAGTCTTTTATACAATAAACCTGTTATAGCATTAGGAGAAAGTTGGTTTAATGGACATCCTGAAGTTGTTAAAAAAGTTAAAATAACGGACACAAATATCGAACGTCCTGTTGTTACAGAAAGTGATATCAATTATCGAATGAAGATGTTTTATTTCATGACTAGGATGCAAGCCCCATTAGTAAATGAAAGATTCTCTATTGAACATACTAAAGAACATCATAAGAAGAACATTACAAAACACTCTAAAGAATATATTGAATCTTTTTTAGAAAAACATTATGAGGCATCTAAAATAAAAAAAATAGAAGACTGGATAGAACCATCTTATAAGATGGGAGTAAAAACTTAAAATGATAGAAGAAGAAAGGAAAAAATATAAAAAAATCTATGATGGGAAAGGAATTTTTGGATACAATAAGAAAGAAGCAATTAAACAAAGAAAAAAATATGGACATGGGAATAAGGTAGATGAGAATATGTCTTATGTAAAAAATATATCCCCACTATCTATTGTTGATATAGGGTGTGGCCATAATGAATTTATACAAAAATGTAGAAACATTTTAAACATAAAATCTAAAGGGGTAGATTTCGCCTGCCCTAATGCTGATGTCAATGCTTGTGCGAGCTCGTTGCCTTTTGAAGATAAAGAATACGATTTGCTTACTTCTTATGATATGTTGGAACATGTCCCAGAAGAAAATTTACATGAAGTTTTTCAAGAATTTTCAAGAATCTCTAAACGGTTTATTTTTATTATATGCACGTCACATTCTTCTATTACTATTGATGAGGAGATCCTCCATGTTTGCAATCGCAAACCGATGTGGTGGACAGAAAAAATTGTTAAATTTGGATCAAAAATAAATGATATATCTTACAAAAAAAATAAATTATTCATATATGGAGAATGGAGTGAAAATTTAAAAACATGATAATGTGTCACAAATACAGATATATATTTTTTAGGCCTAGGAAAGTGGCGGGGACTAGTGTACAAACAGCCTTATCGACACATTGTAGTGACGGGGATCACGTAACTGGTATTAGAGATTATTTTGATCCCTCTGTAGAAGCAAGCACAGATACTGTTAAAGATTTACCTTCTTATAAAATGAGCCCCGATTTTAATCATACATATCCAAATATCATGAAAAAGAAAATACCAAAAATAATTTGGAGAGCTTATACTAAAATAACGATAGTTAGAAACCCATGGGATTTTATAGTTTCGTATTGCTGCTGGAGAACTTATCGCAAGTTCATAAATGACTTCCATGACAAAGTATCCTATGAATTTTTAAATAAATATTCACAAAAAAAAGATTTTATAGATAACGATAGATTCTGTTTTGACGAAGATGGCAATCCTATTATGGACTATTATATAAGATATGAGAATTTACAAAAAGATTTTGATATGATATGCGATAAGCTTAAAATCCCTCGCACTAAATTATTGAGGCTTAAAGATAAAATAAGAAAAAATAAAATGCATTATTCTCATTATTATGATTCAGAATCAGAAGAATGGGTAAGGAATAGATTTGAGCATTATATAAACTATTTTAATTATTCATTCGATAGGGTTAGCAATTAAAATAAAATCATTTTTCCCTTGACTTCCCCCGCCAAAAGTAGTATAATGTGAAATATTGTTGAAGCAAATAATACGTACTAATGTAAGTCGTTATGGAAGAAGAACTTATGAACATCGTTGAAAAAGGTAAGAAAAAGGCACTCATCTCGCCTGATTATAATTACATCTACGACAAGGAAACAGGCTTTTTTGCCCGTTGGGGAAAGACTTTTAAGGAAGATCCTCAAGTGTCCCCATTCGGACCTGAAATTCTTGATCTTGAGATATCGTCAGGCGGGGACTGCCTTGGCAAGTGCCCATTCTGCTATAAGTGTAATGGTGACGATGACGACCCTACGCACAATATGACTTTTGAAGAGTTCAAAATTATCTTCGATAAAATGCCCAAAGTCTTAACTCAAATTGCTTTCGGCATAATGAATATTCAGACTAATCCTGATTTCTTCAAGATGATGGAATACGCAAAAGAGCATGGAGTAGCACCTAACTACACTTGCCATGGTCTTGACATGACTCCTGAGTTGGCTAAGAGAACATCAGGACTGTGTGGAGCAGTTGCAGTTAGTCTTGTTAATAAAAAGAGAACATTCGAGACTATCAAAATGCTCCTTGCTGAAGGTATGAAACAAATTAACATTCATTACATGCTTTCAGAAGAAACATATGACAGGGCCTTCAGGATAGTCGATGAAATAACCGCTGATCCTGAAATGAAAAATTTTAATGCTATTGTCTTTCTTCAGTATAAATCTAAAGGAAGAAATCCTGATAGCTTCAGTTCTGTTCTTGACATAAAGAAATACAAGGCACTCACAGATCATTGTGAGAGCAAAGGTATAAGATATGGTTTTGATTCTTGTTCAGGGCCAATCTTTATAGAAAGTTTAATTGATACTCCTAACAGAGCATTCACAGAGTTATTCGTTGAACCTTGTGAGAGCGGACTGTTTAGTAGTTACATCAACTGTCACGGTCAATTCTTCGTTTGCTCGTTTGCAGAAGATGAGGACGAATGGAAAACAGGCCTTGATGTTTTAGGATGCGATGATTTCCTGAAGGACATATGGCATCACCCCAGACTTGAGACTTGGAGAGAGAGATTGTTAGCAAAAAAAAGAGCATGCCCTATCTATGATCTCTCTATGGAGACTGTGTGAGATGATTAAGTGGACTGTCAGAGGAAAATATAATAAAAAAGCTACAACCGACTATCAAAGAAAACATTATAATTTCGAAGATGGACAATATATTTACTTAGCGAAAACTCGTTTCGGAGAAAAAAACGAGGCAACCCTTTTTAAGAAAAAAGGTGGAGCAAAAGGGGCTTTAACACATGAAAAAAAATGTGTAGAAGAAGGATGGTATAGTCGCGATTATGTAGAGGATTTGGAGATAATAGAAGTAACAGTGTTATTTCCTGAAGATTGATATACCCAAAAGGAGAGATATGACAACGGATAAGATACGAGAAAGAATGCAAGAAATAGCAGTTGAGCTTTTTGAAATAGCTAATGCCTGTGCTACAGACGATAAAGACACAAGCAATGCTGCTATTTTTCTCCATGAAGCTGTTAATAATATATGGACAGCAGAGAAATGTTTAAATGGAGAAGATATACCTATTCCTATGGCAATTATAATAAGATCTATGGGAATGGACATGGGAAAAATGATGACGGATATTGCTGATATTGCTGATATGTCTGGTATGGCAGGGGAAAAGAATGAAGATTAGAACAGGACATGTGTCTAATTCAAGTAGCTCGTGCTTCATTTTGGCAAAATGGGGAGTATGCGAGTTTAGTCTTAAAGAAATAACAGATATCCTTCAAAAAATGCTGGACTTCTATAATGATTTAGAAGGAGAGAACTTGTCTTTCGATGAAGTTTTCTGCAAACCTAAAAAAGCAACAAAGAAAGATATAGACCTTCTTGCAGGTTGGGATGTTAAAGAATCAGAGATAAAAGGTAAAACTTTGATTTATAGTGAAGGCGACAATACTATTCCGGGGATGCTTTTTGGCATCATCGAAGATAAATTTTGTGGAGATAGAATTCATCTAGGATAATGAAAATTAGATTAGGACATGTTAGTAATAGTTCTTCGACTTCTTTTACTGTCCCGGCTTTTCTTTTGACGGACGAACAAAAAGAAATGCTGCTTAGCATGGACGATATGAAAGAAACTAAAGCACAACTTATGGAATATTTTGGACCAGATGCCCATTATGATATGGAAAATTCAAAAAATGATTATCCTGTGAATGAAGAATATCATCGTATTTACAAAGAAATGATCGAAGCAGGTGAATGGCACGACATGGGATGGTCAATGGGAGAAGATAAAAAAAAGAACACCATAAGTGGTTCAACTGAGATGTGGAATGGGACTATTGAAAAATTTATGGAGAAAATTGGAATAGACCCAACAATGATAGAAATTGTTAATGAGGGCCATCGTATGGTTCATATGGCTACTCACCCTGATGCAATAAAACATCAAATTTGGCTACATGGAGAATGGTTAAAATGGTGGGAAAAAGAATCTAAAATAGATAGAGAGTTTGATATTTTACATGGGATGAAACCTACTTCTATATGTCCCTACTCTCTCAGTGATGATAAATTTGAACCTCTTGGGACTAACTCTTTACAATACGAAGAGCCAGATGACCCAGAAGATGATTATCAAGACACTTACTCTTATGTAAAGGACAAGAAAGATGAAGTTTAGAATAGGATTTGTGAGCAATAGCTCTTCGGCTTGTTATATTCTCCCGAAAGAGATATTATCTGAAGAGCAAATATCCCAGATCAAAAATCACATAGAATATTCTAAAGAACACTTTCCGCAGATACCGTGGGCAGAAAAAGGTCAAGATTGGGATATAGTAGAAACAGATGAAAATATAACAGCAAGTACTGTTATGAACAATTTTGACATATATGACTTCTTCATAGCTATTGGTATAAAAGAAAAAGATATAACATACGAAATCTATTAACCGGAATAAAAAAATGAAAATCAGAACAGGATTTGTAAGTAATAGTTCTTCAAGTTCTTTTGTTATAGCATTTCCGCACAAACCTGAAAGTGCTGAAGATGTTAAACAAATGCTCTTCGGGAAACAAGAGTGGCATTATACTGGCTACTCTTATGGAGACCAAGAGGCTGATGTTTCTACCAAGCAACTTGCAGAAAAAGTTTTTGCGAACATCGAAAAGGAAGCAACTGAGAAAGAAATTTATGAGTCTATTAGACACGGATATTTTGATGCTTATATGATCCCAGAAATGTTCCCTGGACATTATGATTCTAAAAGCACTGCTGGATTAAGCTATAAGAATCCAGAAGAACGTAAAGAGATGGAGCGTATATGGAAAGAAGCCGAAGATGTTAACGATAAAAGAGCAAAAGCAATTGCTGATGCTTTCAAAAGAGTTTTTGAAGAGCTATATATTGTTGTTATGGTATTCTCAGACAATGATGGAGAACAAGTAGAAGAGCATTCTAACATCTTTAAGAGAGTAGACCATATTAAGACAAGTTATCACTAGGAGACTATTGTGAAAATAAGAATAGGTTTCGTATCAAATAGCTCAAGCACTAGTTTTGTTGTTATCGGTTCTGTCCTCAGTTACAGTGAGGCACTTGATCGTGCTGAAGAATTGATAAGGAAGGGCAGACTATACATCGATTGCGGAGAGATCAATGACGGTACTGACTTCTTCCCTCTTACCAAAGAAATGTGGAAATCCTATAACACATATGGAGGATGCAATGATGGCATGACTCTCTATGATGTTCAGAAAATAGTAGAGAATGGTAAAATTCGTAAAGATGATATCGAAGGAGATGAATTCGAAGTCTTCTCTATGGAGATTGACTACCATGGTTGCGAGACTCTTAAAGATTTTCAAGATCGTTATCTTGATATGCCTCCTGACCTTATCCCTGAGGAGATAATGAAAAAAGCACGTTTAGCACGAAAACTTCGCGGAGAAATTAAAAAGAGCGGTTATAAATTTGAGGATATACCATAATGAAAATACGCACAGGACATATCAGTAATAGTTCAAGTAGCAATTTTGTTCTTCACGTTCTTGCAGGCTCAACGGAAGAAGAAATACGATCCATTATCGAAAAACAAGTTGGCGATATGGAAGGGTTCTTCATGCCTACCTTCAGGCAAGAACTTATTGATACTATTATGGAGTGTAAAGGCGAAAAGAACGAATGCGAACGAGATTTGGAATTTGAAAAAAAATGGAATAAAGATCATTCAGATCATGATACAGAAGAGCAGGACCGTTTGCAGGCAATGTGTGATGATAAATTCGATCATTATACAGGTGGATTCTCTGATAACGGAGATGGACCGTTCCAATACTTTCTTTGCTACACTCCATTCAAAATAGAAGAAGATGATTTCTTTATGGAAAATAATACAGGATACTAATAATGAAAATACGTGCAGGATTCGTTAGTAATAGTTCAACTGCTTCTTTCGTGGTCAAAACTAGACCCGATGAGTGGGATATAATGATGGACAGAGTTGAAAAGCATGATATCCCTACTCTCCCCGCAGAAAAAGTAGAACTTCTTAAAAAATGTGGTTTTGTCCCTATAGAAGACAATGACCCTTTTAGAAGAGAACACAATCTTTGCGGAGGGGATTATGCTGTCAAAGCAGATACAGTAGATGATACTTTTCTTGGCTATTGGATGGTATGTAACCAGGATTTTGTTCTTGAGTTCCTAGTAGCTCACGATATCCCATTTAAAGCATCTGTGCATTACAGTCACTATCTCTATAGCTATGATCCTAAGGACGGGTATGTTTATATCCTCTCCAATTTTGGGATAGAATATATAAGAGATCCTAAAGAATTAGAGGAAATAATGAACGATCCTGAACGAAGAGAATTGTATAATGCCGAACCTCTGAAGAAGGTTAGCAAAGAAGATTTCCTCAAAGGCTATGACGAAGAAGAGTCAATTAAGATGATGGAAACATTTGGATAAAAAATTCAAAAAGTTTCAAATAAGATGGAAAGAGGCATTAGGTTTGCCAGAATGCCCCTACCTCTACAGATGGACTTTTATTTTTTTTGGATTTTCTCTTAGGATTCATCATTGGATAAAGTCAGATGATAGGAGATTCTATCATGACCATAGCTGTAACTTTGTATCTGTTGTCTTAAAAGGTAAATATAAAAATGTGACACCTGACGGAGAGTTTCCTGTTAAAGCAGTATCATGGTGGAAGTCAAATGCTTTAACAAGACACTATTTAGATATACCTAAAGGTGGAGCTTGGACAATGTTGCTTTGTGGAAGACCGTATCATAAATGGGGCTTCTATGTGAATGATCACAAATGGAGACCTCTGAGATATTTTCATAAGTTTGGTGTAATACAAAATGAGGACTATCAATAATGAAAAAAGTTAATATAAAAGATTTAAAATCAGGACCGATGCGTAGAGAAGAATTATCTCCTAATTTAGAAAAGTGGGCTAATTCTATTCATAAATCTTTAGGAGATGAATTAGTAGGTCCATATGAACGATTTGAAGCCGGTTTTTGCAGAGATAAAAATCCGATCAAAGAATTATTTGTATGGCAAACAATAGCTTCTACTTTGGAGACATGGGAAAACAGCAGAGACTGTAATAGATTAGAAGTTTTTAAGCAATTGCTGGCTTTTACTATAGGAGGAGAAGTAGAAGATACAAAATTACTCAAAGAAGATATCCTCACATTAAAAGCTCTAATGGCAGAAGTTCAAAAAAAACTTTTAGAACAAATGAAACCTAAATGAGAAAAAATGAACATATTTAAATGGATAGCACAGAAACTTGAGACCGTTTATTGCGAGGACTGTGTGCATTCTATGCCTGGCGATAAAAATATGTTTAATATGCCAAGAACTCAATGTAGGGCACATCCTATTAAAGTAAATACCAGTAGTAAAACAGACTACATAACAAGAAAAAAGAAAACAGTCATAAATACTTATGAATGGTGTGAGAGCATAAGAAAAACTAAAACAATGCCTTTAATTTATAGCTCTACTTGCCATAAATTTAAGAAAAAACCCTTGACAAGTGAGAAAGATACGGTATAATACAAAGTAAAGTTAATTGAAGTAATTATTAAGGAGAATGACGATGTTGGCAATTGGCACTATGACGTGGGTTTGTGCAGGGATAGCAGCAGTTTGTGGTCTTGCTGCTTTTATCATGAAAAAAAGAGGTAACTGAATATTAGTCAGCGGGTAGCTCAGTGGCCAGAGCATCCATACCGGGCAGCCGCTTTAACTGTGAGTTCGAAATCATAGTTAATAGGGCAGGACAGATTCTAGAGATGTTCGCTTGGAAACCTATGGGAGGTCGGTGGTTCGAATCCATTCCCCCGCTGACCGTTTATATCAAGCTTTTGATTATGTTTGAGACATCATTGAAAGCTTGTTTTAATATCTTGTCGTTAGAAACTAAATCAGAAATAACGATAAGGTTGATATTCTTATTAGACGCGATTTTAAGTTTTTTAGCATCTCTGTCTTGTACTTTTGTTAATTGAGTTTGACCGTAGATAGGCTTAAAATGGACAATACCATTCCATTCGATAACTAATTTGAGAGAAGGGATAGCGATATCGGCTTCCAATCCATCTAACATGGTTTTGTCATTTGGTAAAATGTCAAGTTGAGGGAATTCTTTTACAAGTAAATTAAAAAATTTAATTTCTATTTTAGATCTTCTTGAATTACGTTTTAATTTATTATTAAAAGTAGCAGAGCAAGATTTATCACAAAAAGAATGTTTGGTTTTAGATATTTGAGAGAAGCCCCTTGTTACTGGCTTATGGCAATTTGCACATATGACATTTATATTAATATGGTTATAATATTTATGTCGGCAGCTTTGAGAACAAAAAAATAAAGTTTGATTTCTTTTCATAGCAACATAATATTGATGTTTCTTTTTTTTACAAAATGTTTTACAATAGTCGCATTTGTAAGTATAAAATTTAGGTATTAACGCTACTTTAGCCATATTATTTTTTCCTTGAAAGTAATTAATTTTTAGTATATAATAGTATTCATAATAATCAGCGGAACTCCTTTTTATTATTTTTCGAATTTATCTCTGCTGACTATTTTTAAAAGAAAGGGAATACCATGAAGTCCAAACTATTCTTAACCGTGTTGTTACTGACTGCAATCACCACCATCGGCATTTCACAGGAAAAGGAATTTCAGCCTCTCAGGACTAACGAGGATCTACGGGCAGAACGAGCGAAAATTTACGAAATGCCCGAAAAAATACGAAATCTTGTCAGCATAAAGGATATGCATATTTTTGTTGTTAACTTAAACGAAGATGCTGAGTCTACGGGGCTAACTAAAGAGCAATTAAAAATGAGTGTTGAGTTGAAACTGCGTCTGGTAGGGATTAAGGTTAACTCAGAGGAAGAGTGGTTTGCGTCTTCTCATTCGGCATGCATTTATGTGCAGATCACTAGCGTTGGTCTCAATAACATTCCATCTTCAGTCTACGATGTCTCTATCAATTTTAAACAAGATGTCACGCTTGTCAGAAGTCCATACTCAACGGTCAATGCGACAACCTGGGAAAGATCTCTTGTGGGATTTTGTCCCCAGAATGACTTTCAAAAAATAGTCCAAGATACTGTCAAAGACCTTATGGACGATTTTATCAACGACTATCTTACAGCCAACCCAAAGAACGACCGTTTTTACATTAGTAAACAATATGGACAATAAAGAAAAATGCTATATAACAAGAGATGAAGGTAGTAGTTGGGTATGGGTTTGGAGAAGATCTGCTAAAGGCAATTGGGCTCCTGTCAATATCGGCGGAAAAGAGTTTGTTAATTATCAAAGACAAGATAGCTCATTAGAAAATGCAGATGCTTATTTAGTTAACCAGTTTAAAAAGAAATTTGGCATCAACGTCAAGAAAAAAGAAAAAATATGTATTCATCTTTCTACTAAACTGTTAGATAACGAAGATTACAAATTATTTTCTAATAACTCAAAAAGAAAAAAATAATGAAAATTAGAGCAGGACATATTAGCAACTCAAGCACTTGCTCTTTTGTTATTCCTACCAAATCTATGACAAAGGAGCAGAGAAAAAAGATAACAGAATGGTATCATGAAAAAGCAGAAGATACTTATATGGACGATATGGGGTTTTCTCTCGAGAGAATAGGAGAAGTCCTTACCGGAAAAATTGCCTATGTGCGAAAAGAGTTTTTAGAATTCGCCATATCAATAGGAATAGACGCAAAAGATATTTCGTTGAAGGATCTTTAAGATGAAAATCAGATTAGGTTTCGTATCAAACAGTTCAAGCACTTCTTATGTTATAGCGTTGACAAGAGATTTTAAAGCTACTCCTGAACAACTGGATAAATTTATCGAAGAGTGTGGAGACTTTGACACCAAGCTTACTCCTGATCAAGCCACAAAATCTATTGGTGAGATTGTCGAAGCATTATGCTCTAGCGGAGAATGGTCTTGGTATGACGGAGATATATCAATAGATAATTTCCATCCTTTCTTGTGGGCCTTTGGCGATAGTTTTGAAATTTGTGCTGTCGATGGAGGACATGGTTGTGATTCATTGGCTAATATTCTTGCAGACGATCTTAGAGATAAAACTATTAAATTCATAACAGAAGAGGACGAAAATGAAAATTAGATTAGGGTTTGTATCAAACAGTTCTTCAACTTCTTATGTCATTGCTTTAGCAAGAAACTACAAAGCTACTAAAGAGCAGATCCAAAAGTTTGCCGATGGAATTGCTAATTGGGAAGATGAAGAGTATTCTTTTGAGCAAGCAGATGAACAAATCAAAACAATTGTAGAGGCATTATGCTCTACAGAAGGTAAGTGTATGTGGCTCGAAGATTCTCCAGTACAATATCTTGACGAATTCATTGATATGCTTGAAGATGACTACATCTTAGGGACTGTCGATGTTAGTTCAGAAGCCGGTCAGGTTACTAATGTTCTTGCAGATGGGAATAGAGAAAAAGTGGCAGCAAAAGTTAAAAAGATGATGGAGTCTCTCGATGAAAATTAGAATAGGTTTTGTGTCAAATAGTTTTTCAACTTCCTATGTCATTGCTTTGGCAAGGGACTTCAAAACTACTCAAGCAAAAATGCAAGAGTTTATAGATAGTTGTAATAAATACGAGAGAGAAGAAAAAAATATGCTGACCCTTGAACGGGCAGATAAGGTGGTAGAAGAAATTGTAGAAGCTCTATGTAGTCAAGCAATAATATGGGACGAACATGACAGCCCTCCAGAATATACATATAACTTCGTAAGAACTTTCGGGGACGAGATAGGAGTAGTAAATATAGATGGAGGTCCAGAAGATGGAAAATATGTGAATCTTTTTGCAGATGAATGTAAAGATAAGCATATAAAAATGTTTGAAAGAATAATGCAGAAACAATAAAATTCTTGAAAAGTGATTATGATTATAATAATATAAAAGATATGACTATGGAGGCAGAAAAAAGAAAAATATTGTTATTCGGTGGGACATTTAACCCAATTCATAACGGCCATTTGATAGTAATCAGAGATATGGCTGAGAAATTGGGTATGGATAAAGTCTATCTTATTCCTAATGGAAATCCTCCTCATAAAAAAATAAAAATATCTCCTCAAGATAAATATGCAATGATTAGACTAGCTATACAATATGATGAGCCACTATTTGAAACTACAAGATATGAGATAGATAAAACTACCCCATCTTATACATTAGAAACAATTAGACACATTAAAGATACTTGGGGAGACAAAATCGATAAGCCATATCTGGCGGTAGGACCTGATACTGTATCTCAGATAGAAACCTGGTATAAGATAGATGAACTTATAGAAGAATGTATCTTTGTCGCTGGGATAAGCTCAATGACAACTAATGTTCTTCAAGAAATTCAACAACTACAGATTAGTAAAAATATTCTTATTGAAACAGTTATAATACCTCATCTCGATATTCGTGCGACAGACATTCGAGAGAGGGTACAAAAGGGGCTGTCAATACGGCATCTAGTCCCTGATGCCATAGCGGGCTATATTAATATAAATGGACTCTATTCGACTAACGAACAAAGCTAAATTATATAACGGTAAAGCAGAAGATGTCATTCCGTTATTAGACGATGATAGCATCGACCTAGTTGTAACTTCTCCTCCGTACAACGTAGATTTAGGTAATAACAAATTTAACAAAGATCCTTATGACCTGTACAACGATAACAAAGCTCATAAGGATTACATCGATTGGCTTCAAAGTATATTCGAAAGCATATCCCCCAAATTAGTATCAGGGGGCAGAGTCTGTATCAATATCGGGGACGGTCAAAATGGAAGAGTGCCTACTCATGCCGACATCATCCACTTCATGACTCATAATTTGCACTATATTCCTATGGCTAATATCATTTGGAATAAAAGCCAAATAGGAAATAGATTTTCTTGGGGAAGCTTTGCCTCTCCTTCCTGTCCTTCTTTTCCAAAACCTTTTGAATATGTTATGGTCTTCGCAAAAGAGAATATCAAACTACAAAGAAAAGGTGAAACTGATTTAACAAACAAAGAATTTATAGATTGGTCTTTAGCGATGTGGAATATGACCGCAGAAACTAAAATGAAAAAGATAGGACATCCTGCTATGTTCCCCGTAGAGCTTCCCTATAGGCTCATGAAGATGTTAAGTTGGACAGATGCTACTGTTCTTGACATGTTTAATGGAGCAGGAACAACTGGAGTAGCTTGTGAAATGTTAGGAAGAAAATATGTAGGTATAGAGATGTCTAAAAAATATTGTGATCTTACTGTTAAAAGAATAAATGAGACAAGACCGTTAATAGAATTAGATATGTTTGCAGGAGCAGAAAATGGATAATGCATATTTCATAGGATATAGAATTGATATCGATACAGAAGATGACTGGATTGATATGCAAGAAGAAGCCTGCAAAGAAGGACATAGTGTGGGGTACCTCCCTGGTGAAGAATGGTACTCTTTTCCGAAAAGAGGTGGAGGAGTTTCTTTCTTGTGGATGGACAAAGATCATTCTGATTATCGCTGCCCGATAGATAGAGAAGAATTATGGGAAGACCTCCATGAGACTACTCTTGATTTTCCATTCGAAGGGGCAATAAAATTAATGGAAATTAGAAGCACTAAATTATATAAACATTTAGTAAATAAATATGGAAGTGAAAAAATCAAAGCTAGATGGGGAATATTTTTATGTCTAGGATAATAAAATGAATGTAGTTCTAATAGTCCCAACAGGAATAGGTTGTGAAATAGGTGGCCATGCAGGGGATGCTCAACCAGTAGCAAAACTTATTGGAGCTTGCTGTGATCATCTTATCACTCATCCTAATGTAGTGAATGCTTCAGATATTAATGAGATGCCTGAAAATACATGGTACGTAGAAGGTAGTTGTCTAGATAAATTCTTGTCTGGGAAAGCTTATCTCCAACCTGTTTACCAAAACAAAATTCTTATGGCCGTCCATAAAGCCGACTGGCAAAGTATCAATGCTGTTAATGCCGCGAGAGCTTCAATCGGGGTAGACGCAGAGATGATAGAGTTAACTACTCCACTAAGGCTAGTAGCTACAATGAAGAACGGTATTGCTACAGGAGAGGTCCATGGATGGAAAGAATTAGTTCAGCAAGTCAAAATGCTGGATTTTGACGCTCTTGGCATCGCTACACCCATCGAAATAGCTCCTGAGACCCTCAAGGATTACTTTATTCATGGAGGGGTCAATCCTGTGGGGGGAGTGGAAGCTGTGGCTTCTAAATTGATCTCAGGGGCATTAGGAGGCAAACCTGTGGCCCATGGCCCTGTAGATTATAGTTTACCTGAATTCAAAGAGGTAGTTGACCCTCGCATGTCTGTAGAGATGGTTACAGAAAACTTTGTCCATTGTATTATGAAGGGGCTAAATGATGCCCCTAAACTTGTTAAAAAGAAAAGAACAAGAGGCACTTTGGGAGTAGAAGATATAGATATAATGATCAGTCCTTATGGGTGTTGGGGAACTCCACATTATGAATGCTATAGTAAAGATATTCCTGTGATGGTAGTTAAAGAAAATTACTCTGTTCTTCATGATCCGTATCCAACACATCACCCTCGCAACCTTATTTTTGTGGAAAACTACTTGGAAGCGGCTGGGCATTTAATGGCTATGAAAGCAGGTGTTCATCCTTCTACAGTTAGAAGGCCATTAGAACAAACAAAAGTACTTTAGAAATTACCTATGGGGCACGTAATCTTTTTCTTATTGAGGATAGTTTGAACAGAAGTATTAATTTTATGGCAGACTTTTATTTTATTTCTACGATCTTCTTTAGTTTGCTGAGAGTGGGGGCATATTTTGCAGAATTTTAATCTTTGTTTCATTCGCTTTTGTTTTACTATTCTTTTTACTCTGTCTTTATTAGCAGCAGATAGTTTGATAGATCTATTTTTTATCTCTATCTTTTTAGACCTTTCCCTCCTAGTGTTACTTTTTCTTCCACAACCGCAACCCATAAGGCCCCCTCTCTATCACTGTACATTAGTAAAAATAATTTCAGAACCTCTAATTAATCGATACAATACTATACTAGACATTAAAATTGGAAGGTGATAAATATGAAAACTAAAAGATACCAGATTATCAAAGACATGATTAAAGAGCAAAATAAAAAAGCATCATTCTTAGAAGAAGAATTTGATAAAGCAATTATTGGAACCTGTCTAAAGTATGGACGAACAATAGTAGCAGCATATAATACTGATATTTGTTTAAAAATATTAATGGATAAGCATGGTTTTTGTGAGGTAGAAGCATACGAAAAATTTAAAGATGGGATAGATAGTAAAAGCGGAGAGGGTAATTATCCAGTTTTTATTAATGACTTCAGAAGGGTAAAAATAATTGATTTAGAAAATATAGATTTGGCCTCGACCATCGCCGATATACTAGGAACAGACAATCCAATCTGAAGTATCAAAACTACTGCTTTCAGAAGCTTCGGCCCAATAATATGGAACACAACCGTATCTCCATGGTACTCTGTTTACAAAACTGGTGAGATCTCCATAATGTCTTTCAGTGAATTTATTTATTTCATATATCGCCAAGTTTCTAGTTTCATTGATATCAAAATAATGCAATATCCAATTATAGAATTCCTTTATCTTAGGCAATAATTCTGTTGCCGCCTCAAACCCGCCTTCATCACTTGTTTCTAGATCAACGATATCAAGCATAGCTTGCTTGATGTAATATGCCCCTGCATGTCTGTCCGTAAAAGTGGCATCGAAATTGTGTGCTATTGATTCATATGTATCTTCCCATGCTCGAATTGATGGGTTGCTTGCCATTATATTTCTCCTTTATTAAATAAACATTCGATTTTTGCCGCAAAAAACCTTTATTTTTTGGATTTTTTTGTTGAAAGTGGAAGTGATCTATGATATGATACTGAAGTACTCGTAATAACAATTGAGGATATAAACATGTTAAAAATAGGATTCATAGGCACACGCCACGGTATGAGCGATGTGCAGAAAAAAGAGTTTAAAAAATTGATCTCTGCTAAAAAATTTAAAGAGTTTCACCATGGGATGTGTGAAGGATCAGATGAGCAAGCTCATCATATGGTAGAGAATATACAAAAAATAAAAATAATAGGACATCCTCCAAAAGCTATGAAAACAGCGGTATCAGTTTCTTGTGATAAAGTTCTAAAAGTAGATACTTTCGCAAGAAGAAATAAAGATATAGTAGATTCTACTGATTACTTAGTTGCCACTCCTGATGCTAAAGAAAGAGGGGGATCAGGGACGTGGAAAACAATTAGATATGCTAGGAAAAAAGAAAAAAGAATTTACGTAATACATAAAAATGGAAGAATAACTATTGAGTAAAGGACAGAATCATGAGTAAAAGAGCAAAAGGGATAACATTCATAGGGCTATTGATTGTTCTATCAATGATGGTTGTTATTACAATAGTATGGGTTCAAATTAGCAAAGCCAGAACAGTAGTTGTTAACCCTAACAGATATTACACATGGGGTCTCAAAGGTGATGCACTCAATATCGAACCAGGTGAAATCATTACCGAAGTAACATTTACTTTACTAGGAGTGACACATCAAACAGATGATCCAATAGCTCAGTTAGAAATTTTCTTGGTAGACGCTCCTCCTGCTGGCAGTAAAGGAGAAACTCAAAAATGGATTTCTAATATGGGAGATATTATTGGGCATGACGCTTCTCATAGTCCTTCTCCACCAAGAAAAATAATTTCGGGGAGAACTATGACAACAGAAATACGTAAAGAATGGGAACCACAAGTTCTTTTAAATTACCAAGATACTCACATAGGCAAAGAAGATGTCGTATTTAAACTAAGCGAAATAAATGACCCGGAATCCTGGGTGTGGAACATCTTTGATTCTCCATTCAATTTTACTCTTGCCTCTGTCGATCCAAATAACGCACCTGTTGTCTCATTCTCATCAGGACTTCTTGAGTTTATAGACTATGCAGGCAACAGCACTCCTGTAGGAATCCTTGTTGATCCAAATGGAGGTAGAAACTTTCGAATAGATGGCATTAAAATGAAAATAAAGGTAGAAAGCTTCAACGGCGACTATATTATGAAAGAACAAACGATTGTCGTCGAGGCCGGCGACTACAGAGCAAACAAAGCACCTGTTCTTTTATAGGGGAAAAATGGCATATACTGTTAAAGCACGCTACTATGCAGATTCAGACCAGTTCGGAGAATCTTTTGTTCTTACAAGTGATAATGGTGAAAAAGATTTAAAACTGGAAATTGGGACTAAAGTGAAGATAGTTGCTTTATGTAGTAATTGTGGTAAAGATGCGTTGATAAGCTGCGGAGATGGAACATGTCTTTGTGGAAAATGTATGATTAAAAAAAGAAAATTGTCGATAAGTAAAAAGGAAGTTTAGAAAAAACTTCGAAATCTATAAGGCAATTTCAAATATATAAGGGGGAATTCCATGTATTGTGCTTCTGAAACCTGCTCCCATGCCTGGAGTGATGATATAGAACAAGAATGTTATGATTGTGAATTTGCTACAGAAGTAGTGCCATCAAAAACAAATAATACAGAAGATTATCCTGGACAATTATTCTTCAGTTTTTTCTACGAAGGCTAATTTGATATAAGGATAAGGAGCATCTTTCTTTATATAATAAACAACTAAATATAAGTTGTCACTAACTTTAGCTATTCCTGTATACCCAAAATGATATTGGTTACTAGCATATTCCTCATCAATATGACTAATAGTTATCTCATCGGTAATCACATCATGCTCAAAGATAGAAAGATAACAAGTATTCTTAGGAGGTTCAGTAAACGTCCCCATAGAATATACCTTATCGCTATTCCTATATGCTCCTATTACTTTGTCCCCTTCTTTGATGGCTGTAACTCTTTGTCCAAAGATAGGAAGTTTTTTGGGTTCTGACCAGTTTATTCCGTCATAACATTTTACCGTATGAGCCTTTCTTTTATGACCGCTATTGTTTCTTAAATATGCTATTAGATATTCTCCCATATTAACTACAGAAGCTTCACAGAATTGTTTATCATAGGAATGTGCCATAATATTAGTGTCATACCATAGCCCATCACCTTTTGACCATGATACTAATTGAATTAAATGATTTTTTACATTTTTTACTTTATGATTAGCACAAAAAAGTTTTCCTTTAAAAGGAATTATCTTGTCAGGGACCATTCCTGGCATCCCCGTTTCCTGGGTTTCAAAAATACCAGTCTCCCTAGAGATTAAATGAACTATTTTGAAATGTGCCGTTCTTTCGAATGTGCTGCTTTTTTGGTCACAAGTAATATACAAAGCATCATCGACATAAGATAGTCTTGGACAGTTCCACACATAGTTATTATCTTCTAGTTCTAAGTGAAATTTCTCCTTCTTTTTCCATGTTCTACCATTATTATTTGATTGCATCAAAATTAGATTGGACCATGTTGGATGATGGCTGTTCCCTTCTCTATAAACCATAAAAAATCTTTTATCTACATGGGGACTTTTTATGATATCAGGAAATGATAAATATTTTTTTCTACTTCTAGAAATGATTTGGGTTTTTTTTACTTTAAACATGTTTTATTCATCCTCATCTTTATCATAATAAGTGCTATGATCGAAATACTCTTCGAACTCTTTTAATTTATCGTCATAAGTTCTTTCTTTTTCTGAATTTTCATTAGTCTCAAATATGCTGTCTTTTAGTTCTAACTCTTTTAGCTTCTTCTCATCACATCTATGTAAGGAAGACCCTTTCCTCACTCTATCTCCGCAGATGGGGCAATGCCTGTTCTCTATCTCATTTGTTATATCAATTTCATCCATAGATATAATATCGGAAAATTATAGTCTTATCCTTTTTCCCATAAAATAAGATAAGGCATAGTTTTCTTCCAAAGATCTGTCTTCATTACTTCAAAGACAGCCATTTTGTATATTATACTGGTATCTTCAACGACTACATACATCGCCATTGTTCTGACAGATGACTCTAAAACATGTGGGACATCATGCTTCCATCCCATCTCTAGTTCGTTATAGAAAGCATGAAATTCTGCTTTAACTGGATTAGAGGCACATTCCTTACATTTATTAGTATGATGATTGTGATGCCCTCTTTCATGGAAATAAGTCACCATTATTTGTTCTGGAGTTAACGCCTTATTGATAAATATAAATTCTTCTGGGAAACCATCTACAGCATTCCCATAAAAATACATACCTAGAATATTGATGTCAGATACTTTTTTGAGAAGAACAGGCCCTTCACCTATTTTTAAAAATATTTTAGAAGCAAGCTCTCTAATATCAATGACGAATATGGGGATAGGACTTTCATCTAATATTTTATCATATTTCCTCAGTCTGTTAGCGTATTCTTCACTAATAGAATTGGGATCGACTCTTTCTATAAAAGAATAGGGAATTGGTTGTTCAATAGCAGAAGGTTTTACATTACTACAAGAACAAAGCGTTAAAAGGGCAATGATCAAAACAAAGAAAAATTTAAATCTCATGGTTTGTCCTCCCGTACTAGAGAATATATCTTCTAATACGTTAAAAAACCATGAAATCCTCTATGTTTATGGGACATTTGCGAGAGAAGAAACGATAAGATAATAAGAGTCCCCTATCCTTCCCACTTTTAGTGGAGTGCCACCAATTTCCATTTCTATATATTCTTCTATATCGCTCATGGAATGTCCAGAGTCGTTAATAAATAATTCATTGTTAGCATTTGTTGCCATCGGAACACCCATTAATGTTATCGGCTTCGAAGGGGGTAAAGTAGAATTAGATTCTGCTATATTCATATAATATTCATCATTGTTTATATTGATAGCATCTAGCCTATTCGCATTAAAAACAAAAGAAGAAGATGTAAGAGGGCCAGGATTCGTTTGAGTATAAAGTTCTTCCCAATCTTTGGTACTCAACGCTCTATTATAAACTCTTATCTCGTCTATATCTCCATCAAAGAAAATAACAATAAGTTCTCCAGATCCTACATCAAGAGTATCCATTTTGGTAAACATCTCCTGTGTATTATTAGCACTTATAACTTCTTGAACTCCATCCAACCATATTTTTGTATCCACGACATCTGTTCCATCAGCAGGATCATATGAAAAACCGACAAGATGCCAATTCCCATCAGCAACATTTTTAGTTCCTCTATTATTACCAGCATTACAGAATAATAATAATTCTCCTGCTCCCGGTTGAGTATTACTTATAGAAAAGTTCATTAATTCACCAGCACCTATTCCACCATAAGAAAAGATTACACCAGCTTGAACATTTGTTCTAACCCAAGCAGTAATAGTTCTTGCTTCTTTTCCTACAGGTAATCCTTGTGGAGAAACTGCTGAAAACTTTCCATCTACTCCATCAAAATTAAATGCTTTATCTATTATCCCATCATCTATTTGGCTAGCCCCACCTTCTGCTGTCCATATATTACCGGCACTGCCTAAGTCGATAGGATGCCCACCGCCATCAATATCATCCATCCTTAACCAAAGAACAAGTCCTTTATCCTTCTTTATAACATTCAAAGCATAATATGTCATATTTGTTTCTACAGAAGGATCTTCCCCTAAACTAAAAAATACAGAAGTAGATAATGGAATGCCTCCTAGAACTAATTCTTGCTTATATCCTATGTCTCCAATAAGTTTATTCCCATTTACTTCAGTAGTTATAAGGGTAGATGCTCTTCCAGGCTCACTAGTATTTACCGCTAACGCAGAGCCACCGATTATTACTTCTGTTATATTTATATCTGGCATAATCTCACTCTATATTAAAATACTTTTACTTATATATATTCGACAAAATGAGATGATTGTCCTTTGTACAAAAAAAGATCCCACCAGCCGAAGCCAGTAGGATCTTAATAAAAATGTGGATGTGTCATGGCATTGGAGATTTGGAACACTCTAATTGGCCACCTGTACGAATCCCTGCTAGCAGGGGTATCGTATTCGGCACGCAGAGCCTGAATAAATTCAGGATGCTGGCTAGTTCACCCCCAGTCGCTCCAATTACCCCACAAGGGGGCAAGCGTTCCCTGGGAAACCATCGCTACCTTAGGGCCACCATTTATCGATAACCAACAACCTTCAACCCACATATTTACTTTTCAATGAACTTCACGTATTATATCAGATTTTCTTTTGCTATCAAGAAAAAAATAAAAAATATTAGTCAATTAAGATTAAATCTTTGGAGTCTGTTGCTGCTCCTGTATAATCTTGATAATTATCCCAATCATCAGCACAATGATAAACAACAAAAATCCACTTATCATTCCATGACTTAATACGTCCAGGGGTTTTTTCTCCTACCCCGTCAGTATAGATAACATTTCTACCTATATCTTCTTCTGTTAATTCTTCAATAAGTATCATTAAAAGTTAAAACTCCTTCTTTCTTTTATTTGTTCTTCTATGTCCATGCTTAGATTATAAACTTCCATAACCTTTTTCATAGCACTATCATCATTGTTTTCTGTGAATTTTTTTCTAACATCTTCACCAGGCATAACCATTACAGGATAGTCCCCATAGCCAAAAGTGTCACAAACAACTATCACATGGGTAGCTCCTTCTTCCTGTCCTCTTTCTATCCATCCTCTGATTCTCTCTCTAGTCGTTCCCATGGGGGCCTCCTTTCATTTATCAAGAATATCAAACCTACTAGCAACTTCACTCTGATTGTTAGTAGAAGTTTTCGCTACTTCTTCGGGAGTTTCTACAGTTTCAATAGGTGAAGCTTTTACTCCTTTAGTCGAACTGAGAACTCCCGCTAGTCCCAACACCTCTAAGAATTTTCTTCTATTCATTGCTTTTACCTTTCAATCATTTTTATCATTATTACTGCATCAAGCATCCATACTCGTTCTTCCATCGTCTCTTCAAGAGGAACGTAAAATTCGTTTGTATTTAATGACAAAATAGTAAAACCACGATCTCCGATATTGGGCATTATCCTCACATGAGGAAGTGCTGTGGGAGATCCCATAGAGAAAACTTCTCCTATCTTCACCATTTTTAATGGTTTAGTAGGCAAGTTAATAGCGACTGTATTACATCTCATTTTCTATCTCTCTTTTTCCTTACTATCATCTTTTGTTATTGATTCTAACATCTCTTTGCCACCAGAAAGAATACTTTCTGCAGCAGAAAGTGTAAGAGACAAAGACCTTAGTTCTTCTATGATTTGCCTTCTCCCTTGCTCCATTCCCAATTGAATAGCAATGCCTATTATTTCTCTATAGACATCTCTATCTTGTTCTTTCTTACTGTAATTAAGATTATAAGCATGTAATGTACTTGATGGATCTGGAGAAGTTGCTCCAGCATGATGCCCTTGCTTTAATCCTGTCCATTTTATTCCATCTTCGTAAACTCTATCTCCCTTAATCATCGCTACCCATAAAGCCTTTTCAATAGGGTCTGCTATATCAGTGAATCTAGCCATCTTATTATCAGCAGGCCAATCTTTATCCTTCTCTTTTATGTCCAGATGCCCATTTTCATCTAGTTTATTATTCTTATCCATTTTTTTGTTCATTTTCTATTATCCCTTTCCGATAATTTTCGAGCAACTCGTGCCAACTCGATGTCTTATCCCAATTTACTATACTAATAGCAACTTCTACTGGAATATTATCTTCCCACATCTTTCTTTTTCCTTATGACATCATCTCTGACATCGTTAAATACCGAACTGCTGCAATAGTAATCAAACATAGGAATAGAAGAACCAGCTTCTCTCTCCATTATCTTACTACGTATTACACACGTAAATGTTCCAATTTTTATGTCATCTTTTGCCAAAAACCAGCATCTTCCATTACCATCATTTTCTCCATAGTCACAGATTGACCTGGTGCAGCAATAACCGCATCTCACACATGGTGGGACACCAGTAGTAGTACGACTTTTATCGTTACCCATCATAGCCTTCATCTTCAATCAGTTCACCACTTATAGCACTTACTGCTAAAGAGTCGCATATCTCGTTCTCAGCATGCCCAGAATGCCCCCTAACCCACTCAATAGTAATATCATGCTTATCTATAAGAGTTATAAACCTTCTCCATAGATCTTGATTCTTTACAGGTTTTTTCGCTGCTGTTTTCCAATCTTTTGCAACCCAATTATCAATCCAACCTTGATTGATAGCATTGGCAACATATTGAGAATCAGTTGTAATATGAACTTCACATACTTCTTTCAAAGATTCTAATGGTTCTATAACTCCAAGCAATTCCATACGATTGTTTGTAGTGCGTATAAACCCTTTAGATAAATGCTTACTTGTATCTTTATAAATAAGGATAGCCCCATATCCACCGGGGCCAGGATTAAAGGAGCAAGCTCCATCAGAATGTAAGACAACTTTTTTCATATTAATCCATAGATATTACTGCTTTAAATATGCACGCTGAAAGTAAGGTTGAGATAGCAACCATTATAAACGCTGAAACTGCTAAGTCAATCAAAATGAAAAACCCACAACTTATCGGCACAGGATGAAAGATCCCTATTACCACAAAAGATATCCAATGACTAATGCAATACGGGCATGAAAATAGCTTACCCAACCGCGGATTTCGCCTTTTCACAAACTCTCTAAAGGGTTTGAAAACCTCAGTCTTGGTAATTGTTAAACTGACAGGAGATACTACAAATGCCAGGATAATAATTTTTATTAGATCTTCATAATTCATGTTAGCACCCGCAACCTCGTTCCATTGTTGGTTCTTTTTGCCTCACCACAATTCCACTGGTTCTTTGTAAGCTAACATCAATTTGTTGCATAACTCCCTCGATTTCAGGAAGGTTAATTTTTTCTTCTAGCTCAAATGCTGAACCACCTCCACCACCAAAGCCTCCTCCACCTTTACGTCTGATTTGCTCTTGCCCACTCATTCGTGTGTCCTTTAAGCTACTATTCTCTCTACATTTAATACGTCATTACGAAATCCTTCTACGAAAGTTGCCAAGTCATCCGTGTGGTCAATGTGACGGTTTTGCGAGAATGATTTCTTTACAGCATTTTCAATATCGATACATCTTACACCTGGATTGGGCTTTCTACCCCTACCTACTTGTGGGGCCATGTCCCTTCTCATAGCATGAGTTATAGACGATTGAACGATTTCAGCAATCATACCTCCACTACAAATATCTCCAAAAGTAAAATACATTGGTTTTCTCTTCTTTTTGAAAGAAATTTTGTACATCCTTTTATCAGAACAAAATAATTCATCAACACCTGTCTTTATCATTTTTTCGCGAGAAATTCCAGAACCAAGAGGGATATCCCTCATATGAACACCAAAGATATCTAAGGCAGATTCTCTGTCAGGTCTGCCAATATAAATCTTTCTGTCAATCCTACCTTCTTGGACAATGGCGGGATCAAGAATATCAGGACGGTTAGTTGCTAGAATGATAACCGCACCTGTTTCTTCTAAACCGTCCATCTCTGATAAGAACATTGGAACGATTGTTTTTTCGATATCAGAACTAATACCAGAACCACGTTTTGAAAGAATAGCCTCGGCCTCATCAATAAACAGGATAGCAGGGTATCCATGTGTAGCTTTGAACTCCCTAGTCCTACGGAAGAGTTGTCCTACTGTAGCCTCTGCGATACCTACATATTTACTGAGGATTTCAGGGCCTTTGACATAAATGAATCCACCAGAAGCTATTGCCTTTTTACCAAAAGCTTCTCCTACAGCCGTTGTAGTGGCTTTAACAAGCATGGTCTTCCCACAGCGAGGAGGTCCGTAAAGGAGGATACCTTTCGTAGGTTTTCTACCATAGAATCGGTAAAGTTCTGCCTGTTTGACAGGTTCGATAATAGATTCGATGATATCGCGTTTAGCGTTATGAAGTCCACCAATGTCATCCCACGTAATCCCATTGCTTTCTACAACAGTGAAACGATTTTCCATTTTGCCAAGATGATCCATAACAATTGTACAAGATTCATCTGCGAGAATACGATCTCCCTTTTTGATTAAACCGGACCATTGTCCAGCCCTGACTGTGCGAGGATTTCCACTGAAATCCACTTTGCAATCTCCATTAATAATATCATCTACGATAAGAAGAGGTCCAGTCATAGCATAATCTATTATCGGTTCTAATATGGCCATTGTTTTTGAAGACAAAGAAACTGTGTCTCCAGCATGTATATCGTCTACAGCGTCAGGAGAAACGGCAACTTCTAGAACTTTATTTTCAAATGAGATAAACGCAGTTTTTCCTGCTTGCTCGTGATGTAAAATAACTCCACAAGGACGAGGTAGACAAGTTATTTCTTCCAATATTGCATTCTGTCTTTGCATTACCTCTTGGGACTGTTGAAGATTTACTCTCAGGGCATCGATCTCTTGTTGGGCTCGTTCGGGGGATATTGACATCCAATTGTCTCCATATAATATTTTCTATATCAATTATTAAGTACTCAAGTTGCATTATACCATATCGAAAAGTGAATGCAAGTCTATTTTCATTTTTTTATTAATTTTTTTTCTACTCCCCATTTTATCCATGTCTCGGTGATTTTCACGATATCGTACGATTTGTCTGGAATTGGATTATCACTTTTTTTAACCCACATATCAAGCAAAGCCATAAGATGAGTAGGTTCTTTTTTCATTCTTTCTAGTAACCATCCAATAGCTTTTGTGCTTTTCATTTTGTCCATTGCTCCGAAGCAAGGATGATTAATTTGCACTACAGAGTGATGTATTGTTTCTTCTTCCCATCTATTAGCAAGAAGATTAAAGCGTTCTTCTTCTCCATCCACATAAAACAATTCCCCATCACCATTGCAAATATTGCAATCGTCAGTATAACCATCACAATTATAACACGGTTTAAGAAGTAAGTCCATTTGTATCTCCTGTTAAGAGTTAAGAATCCGTTTTAATACGATACGTATTGTATAGCCCATACTCCGAACTTCTTTTCATCCCAAAGTCCCAGAGGCCCTAGCTTATCTTTCATTTCTTTTCTGAGGTCAGAGAGGTCGTCGGGGACCTCCAACTTAACTGCATCGAATACTCCCTCACTATCTCCGACTTCTTTCTTACGTATCGCTAACCAGCAATTTTTGTAGTCGGTATTATGAACGATATCGAAGTCCAAGAATTTGTCCTCGTCCTCGTTCATACCTTCCACTGGATCGTAGCCGTCATTCCAGGCGGCCGCTCCGCATTTTGAACAATATTCTGCGGACTCGATGTTATCAACCTTACATTTGCAGTTCCTCACCCTCTTGGGAACTTTAAGTTTCTCTTCATCTACTTCACAACCAACAATCAAATAACTGTAATAGTCTGCTCCCATTATACTTCTCCTTCATCAAATTATTTTTTCTTATTTAGAACTCTTTTCTAAAACTTATCCCAAATACGAAGTCATCCCTGCCAGATTTTCCAATCCTGCCCAAGTCTTTATCCAACAAACTCACATAGGTTAAAGAAGGGACGATATCAAACCATTTGGTCTCTATCGGGCGGGAAATAGATAGCACCAAATCGTTTAGTCTGTCACTATTTTTACCCCAATAAAAATTGTTATAACTCCTGTCTCCCCACCCTAGACTTGCTCCCACATCAAAGCCGTGCCAAAGAGATTCAGAGATACCGACAGAAACATATGTTCCATCTGCTTCATCTATATCTCTATAAAGCTTTATGTAGGGATTGAAAGAAGTTTTTAGACCCAACCCAGCATATATCTCCGTAGTATTATCAAAACTTGTATTGGGGAAATCATAACGAATAAAACCAAAAGAGTATTCTACCACTTTCTGACCTGGCAAATAACTAGTGTAGTCCAGAGTTATATCCGTTTCAGTTATATTCCATCGGTTGCTGTTTATATTGTCCAACTCTAAATTACCCCACGCTGAAAGGGTAAAGCGTTTGTAAGAAAGATTAACTGAGGGCTGAGTAACAGGGCCATCAGTAAAGTTCTGACCTCTCCATATGTATTTGCTGAAAAAGTCCACCTGTGCTGTCGCTTCCAGTTTATCTTGTGCCAATGTAGTCCCAATTAGGCCAAGAACAATTACAATCCCAATTACCAAATTCTTCATCTTTAGTCCCTTTCATTTGCCCAAAATGCGTTTCAAGTTACTTTTCTTTCTTACATCAATTTTAGTGTCCAAAACTGCAATCAACTCCACAATTTGTTCTTTGGAAGGTTCGGGTATATCGTTATTTTTGCTATCAGCCCCAATGTTAATCCATGTGGGTTTAGCAGCAACAATGATCTCCACCAATGGATCAAGGTCAAAATCATAGATAGGTTCTATCGTAACAATAGTCTCACAGTCATCTATCAACTCTTTCATTTCACCTATTGCTTCTGCTCTTTCCATATAGGCAGGAGCTTTTGATTCTACATAGATGGTTCTATTAGTCTCGATAGTGGTCCCAAACACAACAGAAGGCGGGAACTTGTCCAAGAATTCTGTAAACCTGGCAGGGTTTTTACTTTGGAAGAGATATTTGTTTGTAGGATATTCTCTGCATCTCCACAAAACTTTCTCTATCCATTCTGATGGTACATCATCAGCGAACAAGTCCACAGTATGCCCTACGAAGATAAACCTGTCTTCTCCCAGATCTACCATGAGGTCTTTCTCATCTATATGCATAGGAGGAAGTTCTCCCCACTTTTTCATATAGCAATAAGAGCATTCATGCTTACACTTGCCCCTAACTGGGGACCAAGTGTGGCTCACAAAATCATACATATTTCCTGCTGATTTTTTTAGTGGCATTGTATTACCTTTCTTTACCCATTCTTTCATCTCTTCTTTTTGTTTGTTCACGACTAGCATCGCTTGCTTCAGCAATCACATCATGTCCTTTTGATTTCTTACTTAAGACTAGCCAAGGGGAACCGCATTCTACGCATTTGGGCTTAAAGCGGCTGCTCCTGTCACTTCTAGAAAGCCAGTTCTCTGCTTGACAATCCTCACAAACATATTTATATGTTCCTCTACCCATTTTATGCCTCTAATTCATCTGATCTTTCAATTAACGCTTTAGCAAATGCCCTGGCATCATCTGGAGTCAATCCAATCCATGAGATTGATGTCCCAAAATCTATCATTATAATTCCCTTCTCTTTATTAGGTGCCATCGCGACAGCTAAAAGCCCTTTGTCATCAGGTGTCATTTTGCCTCTTGGATAAACTCCTTGAGTACCAATTCCTAATTTTTCATTACCTAGGCTACCTTTTCCGCCGACGCTTTTATCAGCTTCCCTAACCATTTTTACCTACTCCAAAAAGTTTCCATCTAGTCTCATTTCTTTCATCCACCATTTGTTGTAATTCTTCGGGCAACTCTTTTTTGTGGATACCTAGAGTTATCCATATGAGTAGCTCTATTTCTGTCATATGCATTTTATTGTGTATTGCAAGGACTCCTGCTTTATCTCCAAGAATACGCATCGCTGATCCTAAATCTCTTTTGCATATTGGACAGATATATGTTGTATTACTGTATTCCCCTGCCCTATTCAAAGAATCAACTTCTCTATTCTGATGATATTTAGCTTTTCCCAAACTGTGTGTCAATATTTCTTCTGCCTGTGGCCAGCTACCATCAAGAATACAACTGTAATAGTCTTTATCAAAATCAGTGCTTGCCAAGAGATTAGCAAGTTCTGTTATGAGACTAGCCATTTCGTCAGGATCTTTTTTAGCAATTATTGTATCCATTCTTTTGCTAAGTTTACAGAAATCACAAGTGCATTTTTTTTGTTCTTCTAATTTTTCTTCTGGCATTTCTACTCCAAATCAATAAATTTCCAATGAGCCACGTCCTTCAGTGCGATACCGCCTGATAATTTTCTTCTATTGATATCTGTCTTCCATTCTTTTGTCGGTGTATAATAAGCAGTTGTAGTCAATCCATCCTTAAACTTAATCAGCACTGTTTGGTGATAAGGAGGAGGAGAGCCAACTCTGTTCCAATCTTGTTTTTTAATAGAAGATACCTTAATCTGTGATTCTTTCATATCAGCTATAGAATCTTGTTTCTTCATATTAGCTATAAAATCTTCTACAGATATAGGATCTTCTTCAATAGCGATGACAACACTTTTGTCAGGAATCCACATATAAGTATTATCACTATCAAGACCGTTCCAACAATAGAGTCTCCCAGATTCCCCTTCGTTTATTTTGGAGTACTCATGGATACGAGTCGATTTTACATCTACCCCATCTTTGAATTCTAAAATAAAGATTCTTTTCTCTGTTGTACCTCCAGTTTCAATCTCAATTTTTTTGCGAATTATTGTTCCTTCTCTCCATAGCTCCCAGTTGCCCTCCAGGGGATCAAAAGTGGTAGGCTTACTATCGCAACCGATGCTCGCACACATTACTACTGCCAAACAAATTGTCATTACTGCATTCTTCATTTTTTTCCTTTCGTTTTTCTGGGTCGATATTTTGTTTTTTAACATCTATTCTATGGTATCTACAATAATCATAAACACTATGATAAGGTATTTTTAGTTTTTTTGATATACCTGATGTCGTCATCCCCTCACTCGCCAAAGTAGAAACTTCACTATAATCATAGTGTCCATCTATCCACCCCCTACTAATAAAATCAAAGTTTCTTTTTTTGCAATGAGCATAAAGACGACGATAAGGAATCCCTAATTTTTCTGAGATAGCTGCTAACGGCACTTTTTTTCTTATTAATTTCTTTATTTTAACATCATTATAGTCGATTCTGAGATCCCTGTTATGCTCTATCCCGTTCCTTGTACAATAGTGAGAGATGGCACTAATAGATATCTCTATTTCTTCAGCTATAGCAGTTAAAGTCCATCCTTGTTTCAATCTTCTCTTTATCAAAGAGATTCTTTTTTTATCATCAGCATATTTCATAAAGTTTTCCATTTCATTTACTCCAAAATAGAAGCTGCTTCTTCTGCGACCTGAGCATTAGGAATAAATCCTGCTCTTATAGCCATATCTGACAACTCTTCTTCTGTCCCATCAAAATATCCCCAAAGAGTTTCTTCGATATATTCAACATGCATTGAACACATTATACTATAAACTTCATCAGGAAGCATACCTTCTCTGCTACCATTAGTTTCATCCCATGTTTTTGCTACTGCTAACATTATAGCAGGTTCACCTTCGTAATCACAAGTTCCAAAATAAATCTTTTCCATTTTTATCTCCCTACATTCAGTGCAAATGGTATACCCATTTCTGCTATAATAAGACCACTAAAAAGTATTTTTGCTGTCATTACTGATGGTACAAAAATAGAAGTTATCATCACAACAGTCCCAATTGCCAGAAAAATCCATTCAAGATTTTGCCAAATCTTTTTTAACATCGTTACTCCACATTAAACCAATGTTTATATTTTAGTGCTTCCTGATGATCTGCATGTAAATCTGCAATAGCATTCTCTTTTGTCGGAAAATGATCACAACAATCTTCATGAACAATAACATTAGGAAATAATTTAAAATTATTAAGAAGAAGAAGAATTGTCCTATCTTTTATTTCCTCTCTACAAAAAGGACAAATATCATATTTGCCTACTATCCTTTTCCTCGCTTGGCAAAATTTAGTACCATCTTCAAATCTTGAGAAGAAAACATCTACATCATTATATGTGGCATAAAGTTCCATTACTCAGGCATCCCCTTTTCTATTAACTCAAGTAAAGCTCCCAACGGACAATCGTCCAGATGTTTACCTGTGAAGTCATATTCGCCGCAATGGTTGCATCTACTCTCTCCATTAAAATAGAACCATCCGCCTTTTTCCGCCTGTTCTAAGATTTCTTTTTTTGTAGCTTTAGCCATTTTACCCTCTCTTACTCATTTTATTCTTCAAGCCATTCTTATAAAGGATAGAATCGGTGAGCATGGTAAGCATCTCTTCAGGAGTAGTATCAGGCATCGCAGTCCCGCCAGGAAGATGAAGCCAGTTCCTTGTGAGAGTCATAGGATCAATAGGAGGAGCATCTTTTGCTAACCTACCATTGATAGATACGATATCCCAATCTGCACCAGTCACCTCATCCTTATCTTCCTGAAGGACTTCTTTCTTGTAGATAACGATATCAACATAATTACAAGGAATCTTTGGCTCAAGAATCTTAACCTGTAATTTTGCTGGCTCATGCTCTCTACCTGGGACCTTTGCCCACTGAGCCTCTAACTTCATACCCTCAAACATAGGATATGCATCAAAGGTGAAGAATTTCCCAGCTTCACCTTTAGGCATCTGAACAAGGCACACTCCATCTCTGTAGCTCAAAGTGTAGCTGCCATTGATGAACGCGGCGGTTGTTGCACTGATTAGATCTTCCCAACTACCTTCATAGTGAGTAAAAACAGAGTCCCAAGTCTGTCTTTTAACAAACTTGCTTACACCGATAAGATTTCTGGTCATAAGTCCTCCTACAGAAATAGGTCCGTTGTCATCTAACTCTATCATTCTTTTTAAGAAAGCAGGGTCATTATTGAATTTTATTTTTTTCTTTTCCACTACACGTCTCCGTATTTTTTTTCGTAGTATTTGTAAAGTGCATCAAATTCTTCTTCGGACATATGTTTTTGTTTTATCGGGGAAAAAACAATTCGTTCCCATCTTAACCAAGATTTTAGTGTTATAAGAAAAATTGTCCCTACCTTACACTCGATGTTATCCTTTTTTAAATCTTCTACAGGCACTGACATATAAGACTTTTCACTTTTACTATCAACAACTGTTACAGAAGCCCAGTCGTTTTTTATCTGAGTGATAAATCCTTCAAATTTTTCTTTGTTAAAACCAAACATTTATTCTCTTTCATCTATTTACTTTTTCTTCCAAGCATGATACCTTTTATAAACAACAGGTTTTCCACTCCCCTCACATCTTTTCCCATCCTCTTGAGAGAAATTTGTTGAGGTCGCAACATGTACACGATTTAACTTATACAACCTTTTTTTAAACCTTTTAAAGCCATGTCGATAGGCAATATCATTCTTCGTTGCACCTACCGGCTCTCCACATTCAGAGCAAACAGAAATCACCAGCAATGTTCTTGGGTTCGTACTCATTCTAAATCTCCTATATATTCGTAATCCCAATCTTCCCAATAAAACCAACTGTTCCCACGTTGAGCAGTTTTAAAAATCAGTTTTTGATTGATATACCCTGTATCAATTATAAGGACAAGCCCTCTAAAAGTCCTACAACCAGGAATCCTTTTATGGTATAGGCTATAATGCTTTCCTTTTATTGGATCAGGTATCATACGGTTTTCCTTAATTATCGAAGAAGAAAACTATCCTTACATCTTCGGCTTTCTCTACCATAGCTCCAAGACTACCAAGGTTAAGTCTCTCCCTATCTTCTTCGCTAACAAACTCGCTAACCATTGCTTTTAATTTAGAGATAGTATCATTTAGAAAAAATCTGCAAGAGTCAGCATATACACTTTCCCACTTAACCTGAGTAATATATTGTACAGAAACCTCTTTGTTTTCGTGATCTTTAATCATTTCTCTTTTTTTCTCACCAGAAATGATTTTGTCCATTGTCTCGTTATCGACATCGGCAAGAGTTGGACCGAACGACATGCCACACCAGCTGTCGGGTTGTCCTTTTTCTTTGGAAACCTTATATTCCTCTTCTGTAACGACCCCATACTCAACAGTCTTTTGCCCTTCCCAGTCGTAATCAAGAAGCTCTCTGAGAGTTAGCCACGAATGAGAATGCCCATCGCAGCCCCATCCATCAGATTGAATTTTAATTTGAGGAGAAACATCGTCAGGTAAACCTTTTGGCATTGCGATAGGAACAAAACCTTGCCCCGTCTCGCATCCCGCGAAGCCGACTCCATTTCTTACATTAGCAAGAATCGAAAACAAATTGTAATTCCTGCCAGCATAGATTCTGCCATTATATGGAATTTGCCATCCTTCCATAGCACTGTCTATCCCACCAAAGTATTCTGCAAGATCTTCTTTGGTCGCATTAGGGTGTCTTACTTTATACGCATCGAACGTAGGGTCTCTCATCCATGTGTCAGCACTCACCCATACTCCATCTTTTCTTTCTTTGTCATCGTACTCAAAAACCCGCTTCTCTAAAAATACATGAATGTCACATCCCATCTTCGTCACCTTTTCTTAAATCTAATATTTCAAATCTATCATTAATTGGTTCATCAACTATACCTAACCGTTTGTCTCTTTCTTCTTTCAACCACTCCACTTGGAGTTCTCTTTGTCCTGTTCTTTCAAAGAGCTTAATACCATTCAGGATATGGCTATCATCCATCTCTTCGATAGGGATCTTATCTCCCTTTTTAGTTATCCATATCTTTTTAATTCTTTTCGACATCAATAAAAGGACTTAAATGTTTTGCCTTTAGTCGGCTGCATACGTACCGATGCTCTTACTTTAATTCTTACAAACGCTTCAATCTTATCAAGTGCCGCAGCAGATACCTGTTTGCAATCCCACCCTGGTCTAATTGCTTCTGCTGTTGCCAAAATATACTTCTTCATTGCTGCCCTGTTAATCACTGAATCCCGTTTCTTCTGTCTTGTCTCCACTAGGTTTAACCTCCATATTAGTTATGATTTTATGCTCCACTATCTTAAGTTTTTCTTCCTCTTCTAACCACTCCCACTCCCATATTTCCATTTCTTCAATGTCTTCCTTATGAAAATAGAAATAACCACAATGTTCTGTCCAGATGAATATTCTTGTTTCATCTTCTATTAGTTGGCAATTATAGAGATGAAATTTTGATTCATCAAGATGTTTGATTTTTACTTCTTTCTTAAAGTCCATGTCAGAACGCAATTTTTCACCACACTCACACATAAAAAAGTATATTTCCGACCGGGTTTTAAGTCCTTCTGTCATTTCCAACATTATTATTCCCTTCGTATTATGGTCTCACTTCCCTATACTCTCAAAAAACATTTCTCTGGTAAATCATTTATATCCCATAAACCAATGGGACACAGGCACTTAAGAAATGCCACTTTAAGCGGACATTGTATCAGAAGTGGAAATGCTTGTCAAGGAAAAAATTTGGGAGAAATGTGAAAATGTTATAAAACTATGCTACTGCCTGCTCTAAATTACGCTTTATAACAGATATGGGTAGTTGTACCCCTATCTCTTTAAGCTGTTCGTCCCATCCTGAATTCATTTTACCGTCCGTTAACTCATTCATAAGACCTTCAATATCTTCAGGGCTAGATTCTGTTTCTCTGCCGCCGAAGTCTGACAAATAATCTAGCATAGAACCACCTTGATGGCATGTTTGAATAGCAATTTCTAAAGCTCGATGAAACTGCTCAAAACTTTTGGCATTAACAAGTTCTTCATAAGCCTCTTGTGCTAATTCCCTAGTCGTATCAATACCCATCGCTTTCCAATACTCATACCACACAGGAAAGACTATATATTGATTTAACTTCACAAGAAAATTTTCCATTTGCCCCATACCATCTAATATGCTCAGAAGCTCTTCTTTCCCAAAATTAAACATAAAATCTGAGACATTTACGTTTTCTACCATTTCTTCGATATATGCCTCTGCTTCTTCTTCTGATTGAAAAGCTTCTCCTCTTTCATTCTCCCCAAAATTTTCAAATTCATCACTGTATAATTCATTCTCTAGTCTTTCTCCGACCTGAAGAGTATTTACTACTCCTTTGAGGGATGAAAATTGTTCTGACATTGCTAATGCTTGGTCCATTATTTCTGAAAGCACTGATGAAGTATTCGGTTGATTGTAAGGGTCAAATCTTCCCCCAGTATACTTATATCTTATGTACTCTCCGATAATGCCATCTAATGCTTCTTCGGCATCATAAGATCCCATAAATCCTGAGCCATGAGGATCTGTCCTTCTCTCTGCCCACTGAGCAGGATTAGTAAGGGCATGACTATCAAGCCATCCTCCAAAAGTACTTATAAGAGTATCTCTTAAACTTTCCATAGCATCCTGAAGAGAATTTTCTACCTTAGTAAAAATATTTTGGTATCTTTTAGGATGCCCAGAAAAAGGGAAGTTTTTTAGAGATTGGTATTTATATTCTAATTCATAAAAAGCTTTTAAATCTTCCTCAAAAGAATTATCGCCTTCTACGTCCCAGACTTGAGCAAATAAAATTTTACCGTACCAATTCATCTAAATCTCTTTTTTAACCTACCTGTTTTAGTGTACATTCCAGTTGACATTAACAGCTTCTTGGCGTACTCAGGATCTTTCGCTACTCTTTTCGTAGCCTCTTTTATTTTTTTCATCAATGCGTTATACTCTTTATCGTCTATCATATTTTCTTTCCTGTCTTATCTCCATAAATCCATTTGTGGTCATTGAAGTCAAAGTTGCCATCTTCCCTGATCTTAAAAACAACAACAGACTCAGGAAGCTCCTGAAAGAATTCATCCGTGTCATCGAAATACACGTCTATTCCGTTCTTCATTATGAAGGCTGCTTTATCATCGGTAATAACCAAATGATTATAATGGATACCTAAAAGAGACAACTCTTCACGCGTAGCTTTCCTGTCATCAGGACTTCTATATGTAATTATGAAAATTTCAGCTTTTCCCTTTAATAGATTCGTTATTAAAGAGAAAAACTCTACAGTCTTCAAGTCCAAATTGATAGTGTTGTCTAGGTCGATACCGATTTTCATTCCTGCTCCTTCTACTATAAATGTTCTTATTTCAACTTTATGCTGATATTATACCACAAACGAATGTGATTGTCAAGTGCTTAATCTATATGTAGGTAAGCAAGAATTAGGTGATATCGAAGAATTTGATTTCTCCGTTCTTAATGCCGATATTAGCAGGATTTAAGAAATCAAACATAGAGAATGGAGAAAATGGGGCAGATAACAGGTGAGATAAATAATTTGCTATGCTGTTTTTAACTGGGGGATTAAGAGAATTGAAATATTTATTATTTTTGAGAATATCAAGAGCGCATGATGGATCATAGCATCCCTCATGATTTATTATATCTTCCAATTTATTAAAAATGTCATTTAGCGTTTGGTCATCACTAATCATCTTATCTAAATGTTCCATAACGATGTAATAAAGGTCTCCCTCTTTCCATACTGTCTTATAGTTGGCTATAGAAGGATGAGGATTTTGAACTAGCATCTCCGCTATTTGCCCTTCTTGTGAATTAGTAGTAATTTTAAGGACATCCCCATTAGACAATGTATAGGCTATTCCAGAATCTCCCCTGTTTATTTCATCTCCAAGAGACAATCCCATAGAATTTAATTTTTCATTAAGAGTATCTTCCTGTGGGACATAATCTCCATACTCTTCAAACTCTTGAAAATATGGAAGGGTTTCTTTTAATTGTGCTTTTTTATACCAGTTCATGAAAGAAGCCCCTTACCGACTAGCTCATCATACATTTCATCTCTATCTGCTGGAGTCTCTTCTTCTTTTTTAGGGGAAAGGTTTCTTAAAATTTTGCTTACTTCTCTATAATTCTTAACTCTCAATAATACATTCATTCTATCATAAAGAAAAGGACTTATATCTAGATAGACATATTTTTTTCCGCCATTAAAAGAAATTCCTAACTCCCCTATGTTTGGAAAATAAGAAACAATAGCAATCGGAGCAATTTGTTGTGCTGTTCTATACCAATTCATTTTACTCTCTTTGCTCTATTTTACAAGCCGCTGAAATATTAAAAATAGACAACCCTGATAAATCTTCTGATATAGTCCATATTATTTTATCTTCATCCTCTGCTCTAAGGACTATAGGTTCAGCTACTGGAGAATATATTGAAACCCATGACCCCGCATAGTCTTTACTTATCCCATGCCCACTCACATTTGTCGATGGCATTCTAAATAAATCAGAAAGTTGTTGTATTTTTTCTGTTACTATTATTTCTCCATCCTGGAATCGTTGATAAATTAATCCTCCAGTTAAAGAAGCAACCCCTAGGAGTGAATCATATGGGACTCCTGTCATTAGCCCATTTAATAAAACTGGAGCAAAATCATCATCAGCAAAGAAAAAAGTAAAAGAAGAAATATGAAGCCAAGTTCCATTATTTGGCTGCATTGTAAAAGAAGCAGATGGAATATCTGCTTCTCCTGATGCTTCCTGTATATCTATTTCATCGAGGAAATAACCAGGAGCAGACCCTTGCCCAGAGTCAATAGTAGTTATTCTAAAAGCATCTATCGTTGCTCCTGTAAGCCCCATATCTGCAAGTGGTATAGTAAATCTTTGCCATATAGTAACGACTCCTGTATCGATATAATCTCCAAGATTTATAGTATTTCCTATTATTGTCCCAGATCCTACATTCCATCCAGACAAATTAACAGCTTTAGTTCCTGATACAGGCCATGCCGCAATCGCAATCCATCCTGTTACAGATATATAATCAGTTAGGTCAAAATCAGATCCTTTTGCCAGTTGCATCACATTATTATTGACTGTTGCAATTGCATCTATCATAACAGAACCATTTTCTGGAGATATTGCTCCAACTGTTCCACTATCAAAAACCCATGTCCCTGAAATAGCAGAAGTCGTCCATTCTATATTCTCACTATAAACATCTTCTGGACTTCCTCCGAACACTCCTGCTTCTATATTCATATTAATACCTAAAGTATCATTCGTAAAAAAAAGAGTATTTTCAGAAACTTGTTTTAGTGGGTGTGTAGCTACAACCAATGCGTTATTGCTATCTTTATCATCATGAGTAATGATATGAGCATTTTTATGATTAAGAGGATCTGTTATATAATTGTTTATTCCCATAATTTATCTTTAATGATAGTAAAATTCTATCATAACTTCTATCGGGATTCCTCCATTACCAACTCTCATAGTTAATATATTATTTTTAGGAAGTATTAGTTTAGCATCCCATTCATGAAAATGATTAGCATTGTCTCCAGGCACTCTAGTCCTATCTAAAAAAATTCCTTCTGTTAATCCTGTTATCTCTGTCCCACTCTGAAATATTCCAGATGCCTGATTTCCTGAACCAAAATTCATATTGACAGGAGTGATTGTTGTTCCTTCTACCGGGTCTCCTATAGGATTAATATATATATCTACATATTCATTGCTCTCTACCCAATATTCAATTTCTGTTATTAATAGTTGTGAGTCAGAAGTATTTTTCATATAAAAAAACGTGGGAGAAGTTTCCCCTATTGAAGGGTTGGGATTATTAGGGGTTACTATAGCAAAAACTAAAAAAGCATTCCCATTATCTTCATTTTCGTGATGAGCTTCTGATTCTATGACAGAATAAGTTCTTAATTTATTGTCACTACCCACTTTGGCAGTATAACCTGATCCAGTACCATCTTCTATTAAAATAATACACCATCCTTTCCTTTTTGAAAATTAATTATATTTCTCTGTTTTCCATTATGTAAGATGCCCTAGCATATATAAACCCAGCAGTTCGATCTCCAACATAAGAAAATTCTATAGTTTCGTTAGGAGGAATAATTACAGAACCTTCTTTATTAAATGTGTTCATATCTCCTACCGCTTTAGTATACCATCTATCTATTTCTTTCTCAGTCCCAGCTAAAGTGATCCCATCTTTATATGCCTCTACTTCTGCCACATTAAGAGAACCTCCATAAAGATTAGAACAATCATGAAGTGTTCCTCCGCTTACATATGTTCTTCCTAAAGATATCTTAAAGTAATTAGATCTATTAGGAAAACTTGTCCCACCTGATGCTTCAACTACTTGATGCCTTACATACGTGAATATCATATTTTTATTACTTGATATGTTTTTAATGTGTATCATCGTAACTGTTCCACTCGTTAATGAGGTTGTCCCAATGCATTGGTACGCTTGTTGGAACTCTTGACTAACCATGTGTTGTAATGATTCGCTTTTAGACGCTACTACTAATCTATTTTCATTATTGACATGAGCTTTTTTACCTGTCCCCATACCATCTTCTATAATTCCCATTACATTCTCCTTTTATAACTCTCAGCATCTTTATAGGTTATTTTACTATTAGTTATTGTATCTAGATGCATATTGAATTTTTTTAATTTTTCTAATATTTTTTGAAAAAGATCTATTTCTTCTATAGAATAAGTTAATAATTCGTTATTCTCTTCTCCTGCTATTCCTATCGGTTTAGCTGTCGAGGAGGTATCTTTTCCAAAACCTAATATGTTTTTATTTGCCATTTTTTTAATAAAAACCTTTAATTTTCTTGCATTCCATCTATATCTGTATTTTTAATATGATTTCCTGTTATTATTGACATTTGTATATTTGCTTTTATTAATTCTAAATAAATATCTTCTAGAATAGTTTTTAGATCTAAGTCCATTACTAAAACTTCGTTATTTTCTTCTCCAGATATCCCTACTGGTTGTGCCGTATCATCAGGGTCTTTTCCATGTAGGAGAATTCCTTCTGTGTCCTCATCTATTTCTTCTCCTTCTGTGACTTCATTGAGTAACTCATTTTCTTCAGCAGGGGTAATGGCTTCATCTACCTCATCAGCAGTTATCGCTCCGGGTAGATTGTTGTCATATATTTTTTGTTTGTGTAGGGAGATAATCCCCGATTTGACTAATTGAGTTAATATAACGGAGTGACCAACTTTTTCTCTTGTATAATATCTTAGAGCATCTATAGTTTTTCCCGACTGAATAGCAGGAAGTAAGAGCAAATCTCCTATTGTGATGTTATTGCTGGAGTTATTGGTTAAGTACCATGACTCTCTATAGTTTTCATCTCTTCTAACATCCATTTATCCATCCTTATTCCTAGTCTTCTTTTCTATCGTGACTTTATTACTCTGAACTAGATACGTTAGAATATCTGAATCCGCTACTTTTTCGCGGGAATAAAATCTAAGAAGATTAACTGTTTTATTAGGTTTGACAAGAGGAAGAAGAGGTAGGTCCCCTATTGCAATATTCTCTTGAGTAATATTTTTAACGAACCACATTTCTTTATGATATTTTTCAATTTCAATTGCCATTACACTATAGATTTCTGAGTGTTAACATTAATATTCCCACTTCCTGTATTCGTAATATTTACAGTTGGAGGATTAATAGGATGATTATATTGATGAGGCATACGATTGCCATATATAGAACTTCTCCAGTCAGTAACCCCATCAAGATACTTAGCAGCTTCCAATGATCTACTTGGAGTAACATTTTTTCTATCTATATCAAGATATCTCAAAGCTTCTCTAGCCATTCCCTGTAAAGTTGGGCCTGGAATATCATCATCTTCATATTCTGTTTTTAAGTCTTCTACCACATTGACACATCTATTAAATGCTTTAACCGCCCTTCTCGACTCATCTTTTGGATATTTCCAAGCTTCTGAGAATAAAGGAAATGAATGAACTTCATTCATAAACACGGCTGTTAAAACGATTCTCTTTTTTGATTCTGTGAGTTGGATTTTACAAGTATAAGCATCTTTATCCATAGTGTCATTGAATTCAGTCGCATGTCCTTTAGTCATATAGGCGTATTTCTTCATTTTATGACGTATGCTCACCATAGTTGTTGTGATAGTTTTCTCTTTTAAACTTTTATTTTTAAACCAATTCATATGTTATATATTCTGCTTTTATTGACATATTCTTTTATTTATTATAGTTTCACGCCATGCATAGATCTAGTCATCATACTATTTATCCTAGTTGGGCTATGCCCTGCTCCTTTTAGTTTTTCGATATAGCCATTAAAACTATCCCACTGACCTTCTACAGCCATTCTGTGCAAAGTTTTTACATGCTCCCCTTCTACTAGTTCATTATCGTCAATAATAGTGCCCATCATGTCTCTAGGTACATTTTCATCTTGACCAGGGTACCTCCCTCTTCTTGCAGGTTTCTTTTCTTCCAACTTCCCATTATCTCCCAAACCCCTTTCCATTGCAGGGAGTCCTTTGTCTTCGTGATAATAATCTGGGTGTTCTTCTAAATGGTCCATAGAAATTTCTCTAGCTGTGGCAGGATCATTAGTGTGCTCATATTCTATTATTTTGCCTTTTTCTACTTGGCTAGGTTTATAATCAGAAGGCATCTTGCCATCGGCTCTTCCACCAGGAATTTTATCTTTCCATTTTTTTGCTTTTTTATACCAGTTCATTATGCCCTCAATTTCTTATACCAATTATTGTTTGATGATAATTTATTTGTTATAAAGGGTTGCAACACAGGAGATACCTTACTTAGATAAGCAGGGTTCTTTTGTACATAAGGCAAGAAGAAATTAGCAACTTCTTCTTTTATATAATCAGGCATACTAGGTTGCAACTCTTCTGGAACGCTCTTCCAGTAACTATTCATGTCATCTCCATACCTCTGTTTTAATTTTACAAAAGATGCAACTAATTCCGCCGTATGATTAGTCAATAAATAATTTCTTATCTCAGGTTCCATTATGGCATTAAAATAACTGGCATCAGCCATAACTTCATTAAGATTTTTCTGAGCGATGCCACCGATGTCCTGTAAATTACTTTTTACATGATCTTGATACTGAGGAGGTATATATCTAAAAATATTTGGGTTCCCACGGACAATATCTAAATATGTTTGAGCTATTTGCTCTTCAGTCATTAACCCCTTTTCTCGAACTCTTTCTAATTTGTCGAAACCAGACTTATCTCTATTGGCAGGATATCTCTTAAAATCTTCAATGATTTTATTTTCTACAAAATTTTCTGGTAAAAATTGAAGAATGTAAGATGGAATGTTGTCAGCATGATTAATATTTAAATCAACTAATCTTGTCCATCCTTCAACAATAGGCCTAATAGGAATGTCTTTTCTAATCTCCATGGGAATTCTTGTATCATTGTAACGATAAGGATCATTTCCAACATAGTTAACCCATGCTGTTTTATGTTCTTCTGGAGTAATAGCTGCTTTCATATCTTCTGGGAAGAATTCATACTCCAAAGGATTTCTTAAAAAAGCACTTTTGTGGACTGTTACAAGTCTGTTCTTCGCATTATCAGACATGTAAGGCCTAATGTCTGCTGGGATTTCATCAAACTCATCTTGGAACTGTGAGAATCTTTTTTGATACTCATTACCTGTCGTAGGTATATTCTCAACAGCATCCAAAAGAATATTCATTCTTTTTTCATATCCAATAGCTGCCGTTCTTCCCAATTCGGGAAAATTAGTTTTGTTTTCCTCAGAGACTAGACCATACTGTTTAGGGTCTTTCTTGATAGCATCTATAAGAGCTTTATACGCCGCTGGGTTGTCCCTCAAATCAGCATTGGCAATCATAACCTTTTGAATGCCTTTGTACTGCTCATTATTTTGATAGTCAAAATCAGTTTTGCCTAAGAATTCTATAACAGGTTCCCAATAAGGATTTAATTTTTCTTGCTTATTATGCAACCCTCTAATTTCAGCAACTTTGTTACCATTGACTAGGCGAATAGCTACTTTAGGTTTTGAATTTTGAAAATATAACCAGAAATCTCCTTTTGATAGATATTGGCTAGCCATACTATTCTGAGCAATACACCAACCTGAACCTGTTGCAAATCTCATTAATTTTTCTAGGTTAGCTTTGTAGTTCTCAGGATCTCTTTGTTTAGAATCTACCCGTATCCATTCATCTTCGGATTCTGATTCAGTTCCTTTATCAAGCTTGAATGATAGTTTCTTAATCTTCTTAAAGACGTTCATAGAAGTTACGCCTTTATTTTTTATTTCATCATTTATTTGAGCGATAGCACCGCTATGAGCAGGAGGAACTGGGTTCTTTTGTATAGCTGGAGAAGAATCTATAATGGGATTGAGAACAGAATATATAAAAGCAGGTTCATTAGAGTAATTCTTGAACATATGGTCCCACCATCCATTGAAACCAAGTTGCTTATCATCATTAATGGCATTTAGTAAAACTTCTTTTCCAGCCTTGGGATTTGCAAGAAAAACCTCTTTTGCTCGTTGTATTTCAGGATCATTAGGGTGAGCATCTAATTCATCTAAAACTTCTTGATCCGTCAGTGTTTTTTTATAGTTGGAATCGGAACTCTCTCTGTTAATTTTTTCTTTAAGAGAAGGTAATAACTCTGCCTGGATATGCATCTCCAAATCATCTTTACTCTTTATCTTACTAAGATCAATCAATGGCTCATAAGTATAAATAAAGAATTTAAGAAATGGGTCATCAACTTTCCAGTTGTTGATTATATTTTTAGGAGAAGCAGCATATTTTAAAAAACCATACCAATTCATTAAATGAGATTCCTCAGCATAATAGGAACAAATTTAAGTTGTTTAAGTAATCCAATTTTATCTCCCTGGAGATAAGAGTTAGTAAGCCTAGTGGTAAAATCTTCCTTATCAAACGGAGGCCATATCTTGGAAATTTGGTCAAGATAAAGAGGAATAAGCTCATCAGGACTCATTTCTCTTCCTGGAATCGTCTGGCCCCAAGCATCCTGAGTATCTCTTGTCTTTCCTGTTTCTACTACATTTTTAGCAAAATCAGTTATTTGACCAATTCTTTCCAGTTGCTTGTCTCTATCCTCACCTCCTAATATGGTAGATTCGGTAGGTTCTCTTTCTATCGGAGCTTCTGGGGCAACCTCAGGCATTGCAGGGGCTTCTGGAGCTATCTCAGGGACTTCTTCTGCCATAGGAGGTATCCCACCGGGACCACCTTCATCTCCTGGAAGAACAACCTTTGGCTTATTTATTGTTGTATTTCTATATCTGGTATTTAACTCACCCTTTTCCCCTTGGATCACATAGTCTTCTCCAGGTGTGAAATCGTAACCAGATTCTCTTACCAAATCGCTTGTCATAGGGTCTTTTTTGTACCTGTCAAAGATACGATAAATATTTCCTTGACTATCTTCAAAATCATGCATCATTCCTTTTCTGCTTGACCATTCAATTGAACGCTTATGTTTAAGACTCGATTTGAATTCTGCTCCAGGTATTACTTGAGTTATATCATCCAACCCTCTTGCAGTCATATCCTCTGTTCTCTGTTGATCTTGTAATCTTCTTTCGTCAAATTCTACATTGTCTGTAAGTGCCTGCTCTTCTTCTCTTGTTCTTCTTTCCTCGCCCCTTATTCTTTGTTCTTCATCTCTCATTACTTTTTCTGCTTCCCATTTCTTTCTTTTTTCTTCTTTTTCATAGCTTCTTACCATTTCTACCATTTTTTCAAAATATTTAGAATTAATTTTTCCATTAAGAGCGATGCTCGTAGTGTTATGAGTTTCTAGACCTTCTTCTTCTCCGAGGTCAATTGTTGGATCATCTTTTTTCTCTTTCCACCAATTAATAATATCCTCGGCTTTTTGGTCATCGTCTTCACTAGTCTCTTTCCATGGGAACGGCTCAGGCCCAGCAGGAGGTCCAAGAGGTTTCGTAGGAGCCTGAACCCCATTTACCGCAGCCTTACGAGCCTCCTTCTCCCAGTCCTCCATATCTCTCTCATATTTCCACATTTCGATAGCTGCTGCTCTCATAGCTGATCTCTTATGCCCAAAGTAATACGATTTAAATTTCTTCAAATCGGAGGGACTAAATTCCCCACCCCATCGTCTTTTAAACCAGTTTCCGCCTCTCCCAGGAGAATATTTTCTAGCGGCTAGATAATTAGACATAACTTGAGGTAAAGACTTAGGAGCTTTCATCGAACCGCCAAAAGCATTAGAATCACGCCCTATGTTCTCTGTACTGTTAGCCCTAATTTTTAAATTTTCTAAATCATGAATAAAATCTAGAGCTTTTCTATGTTTACTTACACAACTAGTTCCTATCTGAACTTGTTTGCCTCTTGAAGATTCAGCTGGAGTTGGTTCTCTACGCTCTCCCTTCTGTGTTCTTAATTGTTCAGCAGGATATTCGATTGCAACAAAAACACTTTTACGTGCAGTTTTTCCCCTCATAGCTCTTCCACAGTGATCACAATCTAATGGATTTCCCTGTTTAAATCTATCATCGATGACAGGGGTATTAGGATAACGCTCTATTACAGTCCTCCATTTTCCTTTGTATGTAGAAGGGAAAAATACTTCACCAGTATTTTTATCTTTATTTTTCTTTCCTGCAGCCCATAAAGGATCTCCTTGCGCCGCGACATGCCTAGCAGCTTTTTCTTGAGTTGGAAATCTTTCTTCTTTAGGTTCAAAACCTTCAACAGGAAGTAATTCTAAAAATGCAATTATTTGATAAATAACTTCTTTACGAGATACTGAACCATCCTGGTTTTTAATTTTTTTAACTGTATCTCCTAGCGGGTTAGGAGGCTCTCCTTCTAAAACAAAATCTAGATAATCAACAAAAAATGTCTCCCCTCCAGGAGATTGTGCTTCTTTCTGGTATATAACAGGTTTACTAGATGGAACTCCATCTTCAGTTATAAACCTAATAGCCATTGGAGCTTGTCCCTGCTCATCTCTATAATCCGTGATTTTCTTTATACTAGATTGTAGTCTTGGCAAATAAGCAGCTGGAATAGAAAATTCTCTTTGAGGAATAGGATTTACTACTTCCATTCCCTTTTCTATAAGCATATCTTGGGGAGCAATATCTATATGATCATATTCACCCTCTCTATCTTCACGAAGAACTCCTCGTTCTTCTTCTTGGATGTCCTCGGCTATTTCTACTTCTTCAACCATTTGTTCTTGTGTAGTAGTCTGAGGCTCATCTACTATTTCCTCTTGTGGAACAATTCCTTCAGGAGTTGTTGGAGGGGGTGGGACTTCAGTAGGAGTCTCTTCTTCAGGCCATTGGATAGGTCCTATATCATCAGTTGGCGTTTCAGGGGCAGTGTTGTCAGGCCATTGGATAGGGTCTATGTCACCAGCTTGTTCTCCAGCAGGAGGAACGACAGGAACAACAGGAGCAGCACCACCAAATCCTTGTAAATAATTTCTTAAACTCTCAGTATCGTTTAACCCTGCAAGTTGATTAGCATCAAAAGTAGGATCTTCTGCTTTCATCTGATTAATAAACATATTAGATATAACACTAGAATGAACACCACCATTCAATAATGATAATGACCTACTTACGATGTCTTGCACATCAGCAACTTTTGTTAAAGTTATTGCTGTTATGTTTGAATGTCTATACCAAACCATTGTTTATTCCCTCGCCAATTTAAGCCAGTCTATATAATCTCCGTAGTAATATGATTTTATATTCGACAAAAATAGAAAAAATCCTTTTAGATATGCGTAAAAAAAGCCAAGCCTTAAAGAATATAAGACCTGGCTTCGGAGGAGGGTGATGAAAAGTTTGATAAACCCCTTTAGAAAAAGAAGTGTTAGAGCAACCGGGCGGCCGCCCCAACACTTCCGGAGGGGAGAAAACCTTAATTACATGAAACATTATACGAAGATGTGATTTGAGAGTCAAGAAAAAAATAAATTTTTTTACAACTCATAACTACTTGTGAAATAATAAGTTATGAAAGTAGAGAAAATTAATATGGTTTTAAAATTGATATAGCACTAGCCATTAAACAATCTCCAACCTCCCTCTCACATTCCCAATTCTCTCTTACTTCATTGCCATAGGACTTAACATGATAAAAAGACTCAAAATTATTAGTCATTTTCTTGCAAGTTATCCTAACACAAAAAGCATACCCTAACTTGCCTGTTAATTCAAAGAGCACATACAATAAAGTATCATCAGAAATTTTATATATTTCCCACTCATCACCATGAATGAAAATAGAATCTAAAAATTGGTCAAGAGAAATAAGCTTAAGTTCTTCTAAATGTTCTTTAACTAAGTTTTCTGACAACTTTATTCTTCCGCAACTTTAAAGTTATGGTCCTTCTTTAGTATGTTGACAGTTCTACTCATAGAACTTTTACTGTTATATGCTTCAGAATGAGCAATAATTTTACCGTTGCTAGATTTAATACGAAATCGAGGACCATCTTTTGAATCGTAAGTTTCTATTTTATACATTGCTTTGACCTTTCAAATTTTCTTCTTTGTATCTGATAAGATACTTCTCATATAATATCGACAATTTCTTCTGAAAAATAAAATCTAAAGTTTTTTTATGTTTGTCACCGAGTCGTTTATCAGAGTGAAATGTAAAATTAAATAAATCGTTAGCTGTATGAGTTTGGGCTTTGATATTATCACGGTTGAGACTATAAGCCCTTATACTTTTTAATCTATGCTCTTCTAAATCAAAATCTGACAAATCATAATCAATTCCTATAAAATCTAATATCTTTAACATGTGAGAAAAATCAGTTATCAAATCCTCATAATAAATATGAATTTTTTCTCCTGGAAATTTGTCATATGCTTTAATATTACTTGCATATCTCTGCATGATCTTTTTACAAACAGATAAGGGGATATCACTATTAAGGGTCTGAGCGTCAAAGAATTTTTTTGCTATTCCATCTTTCGACAAAATCTCTCTAGAATATAGTTCTTTGTAGTTTCTAAGAATAAGAATAACTTTTTTAAATCTAGGCTTGCCATCGCTATCATTAAGCCCAACTAAAAAACTTCTGAGATAGCGAACTTTCGATTCCGCAAGGTGAGTTCTACATATAATAAAACTATTAGATAATAGTAATTCTTCGGGAATGGGCCTCCTGCCTCCCGGAGTTCTACACCTAGAAAACCATTCGATACAATATCTAACCCAGTTAAGGCCACTTCTAGGAGAAGAAATGATTATTGTATCAGGTATCTTCATTCATTTTTATAAATCTGTTGTGGAGGAAACAAAGAGCAAAGGAGCAACTTTTATGTCCTGGTCTATCTCGAGAACTTAACAACACCAGGCGATACGAGGAACATTACTCTTCTGGTAGTAGTTGTATACTGGTCTATCCCGCCACAACAGATATTTCCAATTCTTTCTTTTTATCTTTTTCTCTTTTATGCAATCTAGCATGACAATTTAAACACATTATCTTACATTTGTTAATTTCTTTTTGAATTCTTTTTATACCATATCCCCTGTTAACCATATCAGATATGTTACCTTCTTTTTCTCCTTCATAATGGTGAAATGAAAGACAACACGGCTCAGTCTCTCCACAAGGACATGGATTAGCTATTTTAAAATCTTCTACATATTTACGATTTCTGCGTATAGCTCGTTTTCTACTTTTTTTGGCTTGTTCTTTCTTCTTCTTTTTATTCTTAGCATACCACTTCTTATTATACTCAGAATTATAATTACGTCTTGCCTTCTTATCTTTTATAGGCAAAACAAATACTCCTACTAAAAAATATAATTACTATCAGTTTATCGTATTATTTATCACTTTTCAATAAAAATAAGAAATATTCTATATAGAAAATTTTCCTGTTGGAGGCGTGTTACCATTATCTTTTGAATAAATACTGCTGTTCAAATATTGCTTAAAACTTTTTTCCTGGTAATCGGGATAGCGTGGCCCATAAATATTTTTATCCCAGTTAGCAGAGTAATCAAGATCATACGAATAATTGATAACAGGAATGTTAGTCCTAACTAAATCAGTATTATGGATTTTTTGAACTCTATTGCGTAAAGTCGGATCGAATAAAGAAGTAGGTCTCTCACCTGTAACAAATTCCTTGCAAGTTTCTTTTACAATTTCATTTACACTACTATAAACTTCTCTAGCGGTTTTTTCTTCATTTTTTCCAAATTTCCAGAATACACAATATTGAGCAGTTCCAAGATAAGCATGATTAGTCATTAAAGAAACGGCCCATCCCTGGATAGTTTTGCTAATATATATTTTAACAGCATAAGAGTCCATAACATAACGGTTAACATCGCCCATTATAATATATTCTCCTTCTTGTTCTTTCCAGTCCAAGGCAGCTTTTTTAAATTGTTTCTTAGTAAACCAATTCATTATCTATGACTTCTACTCCTACCAGAACCTCTACCAGTAGAAGAATTCCCACGAGTAGAACGATTTGTAGATGAGGGTCTGCCTCCCATGCCTGATCTACCAACAGGACCATATGATCTTGGACCCATAGGAGGAATTCTATAAACACGTACCTCAGTCTTACCGCGTCCGTGAATAATTGGCTTATGAACAGTTGGTTTGTGAACTATCACAGGCCTATGAACTATTGGCCTATGAATTACTATTGGAGGACGATAATGACTGCAATGATTGCCACAGCTATGCCCATAGTGACCATGCCCAATTACTACCACAGGACGATAATGAATACAATGATGCCCACAATTATGGCCATAATGACCATGAGCAACTACTCTAACGCTAACTCGTCTATGACTTTCCTTACAACCAGAAGCAGAAAGCAACATAACTCCAATTAATAATAGAACTAATATTTTTTTCATCTTTGCCCCCTTTTAAATAAACGCTAATCTATTTACTTATTCGGAAAAAAGATGTTAAATCCTCTACAAAAAAGGAAACACATAAGATAATTAGAATATAATAAAAGAAAGGACATCGATATGGGCTGGACTTATGATAGTACACGGATTGTTCCACCAGTAGTTAAGTACAAGAATAAATGTAGGAACCCTGCAAAACATAAATTTTGTGCTTATTGGGTGGCTAAACAATCAAAAAAGAATAGGCAAACTATATTAGGTTATAGATGTACCTTATTCGATGAGGATAAGCCAGGATACGCTTCCGTATCTGCTTGTAATCGTAAGTATGGACAAACTTATGACGGACCACCTATTGCATAGATCATACGTGAATTAGTTTCTTCTCAAAATCGTAATTAACATCAAAAATTTCCCATCCATCTTTAATTGGATGTCTATTTTTGTCGTAATGATATTCTTTCTTTGTGCAACATCTCACATAGCACATATTATTATATGCAATTATAATTCCTCCGTGAATAGATCTACTTTTAGATTCTTGCTTTATATAATTATACAAAGTATCTATTTTGCAAGCTGCTGCGGCAGGTATCGCAGTGTCCCCATCTTTAGTATCATATATGCCTATTCTCCCATCATTATACATAACTATCCAGTCAGGATAAAATAGCTTTTGTTCTCCATCAGCATCAATATAGCTTATTGAAAAATATTTAGTTTCTTTTCCTTTAGTCCCATTCTTAAAGAACCATTTAACATTAGGGTTCTCTTGTAACCATTTGACAAATCCACGCTCTGGATCAGTTACCTCAAGTATATATAATGGTTGCATTATAGATTTACTAGCATCTATATGGGTATGCTTTGAATTGCTTTTAAAATTTTGAGTTTGAGGAACATTAAACACATCCATGATAATTTCTCTTTGTTTTTTTTGACCTATAAAATCATCATATTTTTCTAATGCTTGAGTATGAACATTTTTAATAAGATGGACATTGCCGATATTAGATAAAATAACTCTTTGTATCTTGCTAATTGAATCTGCCCCTCTAAGAGGAAACCCATCATAGCTATCATTAAAAAAGTCACGATGAATAGTCTTTAACCTTTTTATAGAATTGCGTTTCTCGGCTCGACTACTACAAATTTCATTTAATAAATCATAATACATCTCTTCGATTTGTAATGGATCGTCCACTACTTGTTTGACAATTTCTTCTTTAATAATTCCTGTTTCATCAGGGCTAAGCACCTCTCCATTGATTCCTATTTCGCATTTTATTTCATCTTCTTCTAAAGAAATATTAATCAATAAATTTTGTTTCTTAGCCTCGTCTAAGAAAAAACTTTCATATTCTCGTGATATTTTTGATGATCTTTCTCTATTCTTCAACATATATTCAAAAGGTAAATCTATTGGCTCGTAGATATCATCATTTCTATTTGATTCGATCTCAACAGAAACATCATCTTTACAATCTTCAGTTATAGTAATGTATGTTGAATTATGATAAACATATGCTAAATTTAAATCCTCTATAGGATAATGTTTATGTTCTGGCATCCTCATTATTCTTCCATTAAACTGCATGTCGAAATCGATATTGCCAGAATCTCTTAAACGGACTATAACTTGCGCCCTAGTGCAATCATATCCTATGGACATAGCATCTTTAGTTATCACAACTGGGATCTTACAATCAAGCTCTTCTAAACCATCAAAATTAACTTTATTATTAGCGAGACAATATGCAATTTTTTTTTCATCAATAGCGTCAATAGAAAGTCCTCGTGTTTTTAAATATCCCTCCACAATTTGTAGAACGCTTGCAGTATATTCACTAGTGGCATGAGGTAGCTGGATGATTAGAAGAGGAGTGATGGGTATTCCCAACTTTAAATATAGAGATGCTAGGTAACATAATTTGTTCCACCCCTTCTTTAAATAAAAGAGGTCACTATTTTTCATACCAGCTGCAATTCCAGGATTAGTTACTAACTTATTTTTTATCATGCCGGCCTTTTTAACAGCACTTGTCTTCACCTTTACTAATTCATCATAATCATGTTTTTTAGGGGCTGTAGCCGATGTTTTAAAAGTAATATCAGGACTAATTTTTTGAATTATATCTTGAGACTTAATCGTACCAGCAGTGTGCTGATACTCATCAATGATTAAAATAATGCGACATCCAGAAGCTTTAGTATTATTAATAACATTTTCTAAATTAAAGTTAGTTTCATTATCGGACATAAATTTATTACTCGGCTTATTCATTTTCTCCCAGTTTATAAAAAAAGCTTCACCTGGATAGATTCTATTATCACGAATACTATTAGAATCTATATCAATATATTTAACAAACCCATTATTAACCGAATACTGTTCAAATTTTTTCTTTGATTGATCCGGAAGGCCTCTAAGAGAAACATAGATAGCACAAACATCAACTGGACTTTTAGCATTTACTCCCTGGAATGTAGAACATTGCATAAGAGTTTTACCAGAACCAGTACACGCTTGTAGGACAATGGTCAAATGCTCTTCTTCACGTAAACTTTCAAGCATCAAATCAACTGCTCGCTTGGTAGCTTTTGTCTGATACCCCTTTAGTTCTATCATCTATGTATTCTCTTATAGGTATTCAACATAAAAGAAGGATATGAGTATAAATCGACAAGATCTATAACTTCTTCAAAACCTTCGTCATTAACTAATTCATCATAAGAAAAGAGGTATACTACAAACTTCTTCCCAATTCTTTTAATTTCTTCTACTAAAAATTTGATTGATTCAAAATCATCATCACAGATAATGCCTAAATATTTATCATTTTCATTCTTAAAAATTTTACACTGTCCTTTTGATGAGACTTCATCAAAACAATTTTCTTTCAAACATAACATATCAACAGACTTGCTGGCAAAATTAATTTTAACATCTTCTGTTATCTTCTCTGCCTCTATAGAACTTATTTTAAAATATTTTAATCTACACTTAAATTTTTCTCCAGATAAAGGTATAGTTTCTGCACCTTCCATCTCTTCCTCAAAATCCATATAATCTATATTATTATCAACATCTGATTTTTCTTCCGATAAAGAAGAGAAGGCATTGCCTTCTATAATATTTTTTATTCTTGGATAAGTTACATCTTCACATATATTGTTCTCATTGTTAGTGCAAAGAATAAACTGTCTATTCCCACCATCTTCTTTATTTAAATTCAATACAGCATGACCCGTTGTTCCAGACCCTGCAAAAAAATCAAGGATAATAGAATTGTCTTTATCATGGACTACTGCCCGAATACAATCTTCAACAGCATATAAAGATTTAGGATAATTGAATTTAGACTCGATAATTGTTTTTAATAATTTAGTGCCATGCTCGGTAGCACTATATTTTGAATCAATCCACACAGTTTTATAAAAATCAGTATCTTTATAAAACTGAATCTGAATTTTACTTTTTATTTTTTTAACCCTGATATCACCTAATACTTTGCAAACAGTATCAGCAGCATATCTCCATTTCCTCTCTACCCCATTCCTATCAATAGGATATATCTCTGCCACTCCATCATCGCGATAAACTGTTTGACTCTTTGGATGAAAATCAGGGGCACAAGTATCTCCAGTGCCAATTAGATTTAAATCTTTATCAATAAAAAATGGATAAAAACAATTTTTTGCGTCAGTTCTTAAAGATTCTCCACCACTGTCCCTAAAATCCCTGAGAGATGGTTTGGATCGTTTAACTTTTCCTATATATCTCTTTTGTTTATTACTATCGCGTTTTTTAGGATAAACAAAATAAGCATCCTCGTGACAGTTAGAAAAACCATCTCCCTGAACTCCTTTAGGATTATGAACGATAGTTACACGCTGAATTTTTTTACTAGGGAAAACTTCTTCTAACAGACCTGCCAATCTCCAAGATTCATTATAATCGATCGTACAAATTAGGACTCCGCCTTCCGTTAAAAGGTCTTTAGCTAATATCAATCTTTTTCGCATAAGAGAAAGCCATTTGCTATGTTGATAGACATCTTTATCATCAACATAATTATTATTATACTTCCAATCCTTCTTCCCGTTGTTATAGGGGGGATCTATGTATATTACATCTACTTTGCCAGAATGAGTGGTGATCAAAATAGACAAAGCATGATAATTTTCACCTTCTATAAGAATATTAACTGGCTCAGATTCATTAAGCCCTACTGCTCTAGACTTATCTTCAATTATAAAATGATGATTCGTTTTACATTCTTCAGCACATGTCTCAGTCTTATCTTCCCAAACTAGACCATATCCACCCTCAAATTTTTCTTCCAGCTTTTTTATTTCTTTAACTAATTTTTCTTTTTCCCAATTCAGATATATATCCTGCTCCATTCTAACTCCGATGTAATATAATTAATAGCCCAATGTAATCATATTACACTTTAAAGAATCACTTTCCTACACTTTTTATTTTTTATTTTCTACTAATAGCAATTTTTTCATAATCGTTTGACTTATTGCTACTGTCATTATTACTGAGACATCTTATATATCTTCCCATTTGATTATTCTCTGCTTTGAACCACTCTCCGCCAAAAATATTAGCAGAGCTATTGGTAAGATTCACGAACTCTGTAAAATTGGCAGTAGAAGATACCTGAACAATAACATCATTATGAGCAGTCGATTCTGTTTTATATCTAAGAGTAACAGAGAAGATCCTATGCTCAGATCCCAAATCCACGATGACACTCTGAATAACTGGCCCTAAATCTATAGTCCCAATGCCCAAGGAAGCCCTCTGAGCCTCTGTTGTGGCCGGCCAATCCACAAAGGTGATACTATCCTTGTTAATTTCCTGTGGAAGGGTCCCAGGGTCAATAGAGACGATTGTAGGAGAAACAGTATCTCCACCTGCTGCAATCGCACCATCCCCCATATTCCCAAAATGAAGCAAACTTGCCAATAACGCCACTACTCCCATCGCTAATACAACATTCTTCATTTTACTTCTCCTTGTCATATTTTTCTTCTGGGAAAAAAGGATAGATACCCGATGCTCTATCTCTTTCTTCCTCTGTCATTCTTCTTTTTTTTTGCTATTTCTTCTTTGGCATTTAACAATATGGATTCTCGAAACTTTGATTCTAATATTTGTAAATTAGAAATCATTCTTTCTAGATCCTCTACTTTATATTCTAGTTCTTTTACCCTATCTTCTAAGGTCCTTTCCTTCTTTACTACCACATCGTCTTTTTCTTCTTTGGGCAAAATTGGAAGATCTTTCCAACCGTCACCATACCAGCTATTAGGATCAGTTTGCACGATGGAACGAGGACTTCTTTTCCTTCGTGAACCACGGCCTGGCTCTCTTTTGAGCAAAGAGGGGTGTAATTATTAAAAATATGATTATAATTGTAATAAGCTTTTTCATTTTATTCTCCTGTTTGTATGCCGTAGGCATCGATTTTTTATATTTTTGACCTAAATGCACTTTCACTTTCTAAAACCTTCCATCTAGCCAATATAAGAAAGCACCTATAAAGAATAGCACACACAAAGGCAATATAATATAATTTACAATTGGAGTCAAGAACTCAATCATTTTTATTTCCTAACATGTAAGGTGGAAAGCCCCCATCGGATGCCAACGTTTTTCTCTTTCGCACATTTCATTATATACATCAATAGCATCAGGAGTTTTTAGAGTATAAGTTATTATCGAAAGATTACTTATCATATCAATTTCTTCATCAGGAACCACCATCATACCATCCATTCCTGTCCCTATCACCAATATCCTAGGGTTATCGATATATAGTTCTTGTCTTAAATCAAGATAAGACAACAGATGCCCTTTTTTTCTCCACCAGTTTTCAATGATTGTGTCTTCATAGATAATCAAATCTTTAGTATAGGTCTGATCATCTATAACCATTTTACCGAACTCATAGCTTGTTATTTGTAAGGTCATTGTTCTTCTTTATAATGGAAATTTACGACAGCGGAGTATTGACTATTAGAAGAAATGGTACACACTTTTCTATTCCCCGAAAAAAATTCTATACGAGGGTATTTACCCTCATAGTATTGAGGTTTACAACATTGGCTACATACATGTTGCATTTGCCAGGTATCATCTTCTTCGAATTTCCTGGAGTAAGAAGTGTAGAACATTTCTCCATTGCAACCATCTTCTGGGCAAAGAACAGTTAAATATTCTTGTCCGATATTATGTGTGACTATCTCAGGGATAGACAGTTTCTTTTTTGTTTTTTTACTCATCATCTCTTTTTCTAATTACATCTATCAGACTAAAATCATCTAATCTATATGGTCTTGTTAGCTTGCATTTTCCACAAGTTACTTTTGACTTATTTTTTGTCCAAGGTCTTTGTTCTGTTGATCCATGATAGTAATATGGCCAAAGCCCACAAGCAAGGTTTATATGATGGACCATTACTTTCAAATGGACTTTTTCTTCTCTCACTTTGTTCTGTCCGTTCTCTCGAACACCTTGTTGTCCTTGTTCTCTTCTACATTAACATCTATCTCTGTATGACCATTAAAATAGAATGCTTCATTCTCTGAGTTTTTCCTATACAGACCACCAGGGCCAAGAAACATCTCTCCGATTTTTAATTCATTCCACGAAATTTTTTCACTCATCATGTTCCCTTATATCTAATATATCAGTTCTTTCTTCGATCAGGTCATCCATTTCTTTTGTCTTATCTATTATATCGTCAAGTGGAGTGTCTCCTGAAAAGTTCACATGATTATCAATATATTCATTCATTTCCACTATTAGAGGATAGATATCAGTGATAGGCATACTTTTCAATTGTTGTTTGGGGATACCAAAATAGCGGGAGAGAAGAAAAATTTGTACTTCAGCAGGATTTCTTCTTTGTTCTTCCATATTAGTAGCATCTATTAAATTTTGAAAAGATAAATATTTCATTTTCTTAAATCTAGTATCTCCCATCTTTGTAATATTTCTGCTATCTCAGGTGCTTTCTTTCTTAACTTGTCTAAATCTTTTTTATTGAAGTTCACATTACTAGAAAATTTCGTACAAATTCCTCCATTATCCATTAAGATAACCATTACAAGAGAACAATTATTTGTATCTATTGCAGTTTGTACAATTATCCCCTGTTCGTATTCATCATTCTCTATCCATGTAACTCTTAATCCATCTAACAGATTCATAAATCAAGTATTCCTGTTCGTTCTAATTTTTCTTCTTCTTCTAGTTCTACTTTCTTTGCCTCTAGAACAACCTCTGCCAGGTCTCCCTTATATGCAAAAACCCACCATTCTATAGGGGATGCTTTTTTATGAGATCTCAATTCAATAGTAATATCCCAATTCCCAGCATAATGCTCTTGTATTCTTTTCTTGACATCTTCTCTCCAAGGGTCAGTTTCAAAATCACTTGTTATCCTATTTCTATTAACCTCTATCGTTTTATTTTTCATTATATAATTATAGGATTGGACTAATATAGAATCTATATTGTTAAAACAAACAGAGCATTTGCTTTCTAACTTCTCCAAATATTTTCTTCTTATTTCTGCTATATTCATAAGTCTAATATGTCCCATCTTTCTTCGATAAACTCATCTACTTCCAATAAGTCAGGGAGAGTTTCTATTACTTTTAAATTAGTATGTTTTAATATAGCCAATCCGCCAAGCATAGAAATATATTTAGTAGGGATCTCTTTGATTTCCCCTGGTTGAAAATGAAAATAGACACCATCTTCAGTGCGATAACTTTGATGATGGAAGCTTGCATTCTGAACTTTCATAGTATCACGAATGGTAAATATAAGTTACTCCTTCTTCTGGAACGAAAGCAATAGCAGGACACTCAACTCCCTTTTTCCTAGCTTTCTCAATTACTTTGCCCACATTTTTTCCATATGCTATTACAGTCTTTCCTTTGTCAGGATCAAATGCCACATATTTTCCTTGATATTTTTTAGCTGCTACTAGTGGTTCCATTTTTTTCATCCTTCCTGTCCATCCAACATGGGGAACTATGCCTACATTCATCACCAACAATATAAGAACAAACTACTGATTCTGGTATCCTATGACAAATTGGAAAGTTCCAATGTTCTTCTTCTTTAGCTATTGCTTTCTCATATAGCTCTAGATTTTCATCATCGAAACAAACAAATTCGACTAACTGAAGATAACAGCCAACCCTCTCTTCATATCTTTGGTGCATAATATAATCACGAAGCCATCTCCATACAGTTTGGACAGCAATCTCAGCAGCTAATGGTTTAGGAAAACAAAAAGCACCTGTAGAGATACAAGGGAAAGCAATACTCTTCATACCTTGTCTCTCAGCTATCTCTAAACAGTTCTTATAGCAGTCAGCTAATATCTTCTTGTCTTTTTCTTGTTGTTCTTTATCAGGAGACCATATAGGCCCTACTGTATGAATAATATATTTTGCGGGAAGATCATAAGCCCCTGTGAATCTTGCTTCACCTTCTCCACATCCATAGAGTTGCAGGCACTCTCCCAGCAACTGGTGTCCTGCTGCCTTGTGGATAGCTCCATCTACCCCACCACCTCCTGTCACACCTTCGTGACCAGTATTTACAATGATATCTACTTCTCTTTTAGTGATATCCCCTTTAACAGGTTCTATAGTAACAAGAGTAGTTGGCTTATTACCTTCTCGATCCATAGAGATAAAGTTTTCGATCATAGGGATAGGGCTTTCATTCATCTTTTTTCTCCTTAAAAGTAGCTAGCTCTTCTTCTAGTCCAGCAATTCTCTTGTCTTTGCTTTTTATTGCTTTTACTAGTTCAGAGATCTTCTTGTTCTTTTCATTGATTACTTTCTTGTATATTTGTTCTAGTCCCATCTATTTTCTCTTTCAACAGTTCCATTGCTATTGTTTTTAACCTATCGATTTCTTTATTTTTAATTACTAGTATCTTCTGTAGCTCAATAATCTTTTTATGTTTCTCATTGATTGCGTCCTTATATATCTTTAGGAATCCCATCTATCTTCTCTTTCAACAGTTCCATTGCTTCTTTGCTGTCTATGTTCTTATCGACCTGCTTCAGCTTACCTATAAGAGAACCAATGGCTTTCTCTTTTCCGCCCAAAATTTGTTCTACTATCTTTGGGTTATCCTGAAGGACTTTATCAACCATTCCCTCTAATTTGTTGTCATAGGTAGGCCAAAGACCTAACTGAGTAATAGATTCTTTGATTTCCCCGCCATTTTTCATAAAGTAATCAATAGCAGTAGTAACCCTGGTCCTATCTAATATGTAAGTATCTATTAGACTACCTAACCATGCGATATCACTAGATTCTAAACCCAGGTCTTTCACTTTACAACCTTTTTCATTGGCATGTTTCATAAGGTCGTTAATAATGATATTAGCAATAGTTTTAGCTCTTTTAGCTGTTCTGAATGGTTCAAAAAGTAACCACAGATGATAATCATGGGTTATCCCAATAGTCTCACATTTTTTACATATCCCGAAATAATCATCAAGATCTTGCCAATCATGACTCATACTACCACGTTTGCAGGGGGGAGCATGGTATTTGAAGTCAGGCCATTTGGGATCTGGTCTAGGGGATTTGAAACCACATTTTCTGCATACCGTATGTGTCTCAGTATAGTCAGCGTAGTCGTAGATATGATTACATTTATTCAGTGCCATGCTCCACACGCACAGGGGCCAGAAGTAGTATCACATCTGACTCCACCATTAGTCCCTAAATCAACATATTCAGCGTGAGCGTCCATGACTCTCATATCAATAACTCCATCATTAATGCAACATGTTTGTAAATCTTCAAAGGAATGTACGTGATTTTCTGGATGGTTTCTAATGTTCGACAGTTTCTTTTTTTGCCACTTCCTGTGATTCATTTCAACGTCCTCACATTATATCTATAAGTTCTTTTAGTTGTCTATTCTCTTTTAACAATTGCTTTCCAATGATAACTGATCTAGCATAATCTTGTATTAGATCTTTACTTTTGTACTTACCACTACCTAAGTCCCAGTTAGCAGCTCGAAGAAAATCTTCTATTTCTTTGTCTGTGTATTTAGCTGCCATTTTAATTTTTTAACCTCTGCTTGTAATTGTTTTCCGACTATAAATAGACCAGCGTAGTTATTAACATTGTCATAAATGCCCAGATTTAAATCTTTACCTGCCTCTTGAAAAAGTCTAGAGATTTGTTCATCTGTATAATGATCTGAACTTTTTTCTTTTTCAATTTTTTCCATTAAAGCTCTAGTCTCGTCGGCATCAGGGACTCCACCTCTTTCTATCAGTTCCTCCCTTACTTCATGAGGCAATTCGTCTCCATCGTTAAAGCATTGGTTCTCTAGGGTGAATAAACCATATGTGATAAGTGTTTTTTCTCTTTCAGTTAGTTCCATAATTTCTCCGTTATTAGTCGTGATCCCAAACTTCTTCAAGCCATATTTTCACATGTTCACCACCAGTTATTTTTATGATCCCACAATGATGATGCAAGCCATCTCCGAATTTGTCCCATGCATCAATATCTAAATCAAAAGTACTGTCATCTTCACTCATGTCCTGCAATATCTTTAAATCTTTATCAAGAGGAGGAGTTTCAGTAGGCCAATGATAATCCCATTGTCCAGCTCCCTTATCTGTTGCTTCTTGATTATTCATTGCCTCTATTAGACTTATAACATAATAACCGCTGTGTGAGTATGGACCATTACCAGTTTCATCTATCATAAAAGGTTTATCATTATACATAAATGTAATACTTTGTGTAGGCCCCATCCGTTTTACACTTTTTTTATACAGCAAAAGAGCTATCTCTCTCCACTCCCTATATGGATATTTATACTTAAATTTAGATTTACAATAGTTGCAGTCATTTTCATGTGTCATAATTTTTTACCATAAAGGATACTTTATTTTTCTTTTACCTATTCTTGCTTTGGCATTAGGGATATAATCTCTAGGCCATTGAAACTCTAATCCAAACCAACTTAAAATAATTCTTCTCTTCCTCCGCCAAAATCTACTACACATTGTTTTTTCAAATGATCCCTTTGGGTAATCAATATATGCCCATTTTTCTATATTATTAGCATCGTGATAGCTTAGATAAGTATCTCTAGATGACCATCTTTTATTTCTATGATTCCATTTAGCAATACCTCCTCCGAATGAAGGAAGTATTAACACTGTTTCTCCTGGGTAAGGTTTTTTCTTTTTTGCTTTATACCACTTCATCCCGCAAATCTTCTTTCTTTATCTCTCCTGTTGCTATAACGCTAAAATATTCATCAGCACCATGTCTAGTTTGATTCTTAAATACTCCAGCAGTCATTATGTTGTATAATTTACCTTTGAACTCAATTACTACTGGCATGTCGTCTGGGATATCAGCTACTCTTTTTTTAAATTTCTCCGTATCCATATCATATTTCCTCATCTTCACGAAACACAAAATTTCCCTTTTTTAATTCTTCATCTGTATATGCATATTTAGGCATCTGACAAGTAATAGGTTCTACCATGCATTCAGCTAATGCTCGTCGGCCTTCAGGAGTACTGAGTGCTTCTGCTATAAGCAGTTCTTTTGCTTTATTAGTTAAAACAGTAGGGCAACAGGTTGCCTCAGATATTGGAATCATTGCTGCAACAGCAGTAGCTGCTACAAGTTTAATAAAACTTCTTCTATTCATTACACGTCCTTCTCTATCGCCTCATCCCAAAATTGTTTTGTTATCTCTCCTATTGTTATTTTGTTTTCTTCATAGATACCACATAAGCACTTGTGAAGATTTTTAGCTAATCCTTCTAATCCTAAAAGTTTCATAGATCGCAGGAGCCGACTCATACGAAGAAAGTTATGGTTACGAGGAGTTAACCAATTTTGAGCCTTCTCATCAAAGTCATCGGCTTTTACTATCTTTCCATATGATTCTCCTCCTCCGCATTCTAGTCCATAGAAGTCAAACATTTTTAGAGCCATTCTAAGCATAGTTGATCGAAGGCCTATATCTCCACGAAATTCATCTATGTCAGCTTGACGTAAAACGGGGGACGTAGGGACGGCCAAACTCTTTTCAGGTAAGGGAAAGATCCACTGTATGTAGTGATGATCTTCCTCTAACTGAGTAGCATCCATTTGTTGAACATCTTGGATAGTCATTCCTACTTGATTAGTTGCTGCGCCTTTGTAAAAACCTATAACATCGTTTGACACAATATTTCCTTCTTTTTAAATTTTACTGTTTGTACTATTCAGTAACTACAGGAGCATCTTCTACTACTTCTATCTTAACATCTACTGGTTCTTCTGATGGTTTGGAATCTGGCTTAAAGACAAGATATCCAACAACTATTGCTACTACTACTGCTGCTGTGATTATGATTTGCTTTTTTTTCATTTTAATACCTTTCTAATTGTTTTTTGTAGTTTTATTCCTACATTTATATAGCAATATCTTTCTAATTTTTTGTACTTTTTCCTCTAAATTTTAAATCCATCCCGTACAGAGGGAATGCATCAGTAATATATTGTACTTCTTTTTCGAGATTTGTCAAGGGACTACATTCTAAAATTATTGGACAGTCGGGAAATACATCAGTTATCTTCCCAAATGCTCGTAAAGTATCGTGATTTATGGGCTTATGGGCACATGATATTGGATCTACTTCACTTAAATGTATCTCTTTCACTTTTGAAGCGAATTTGATACACATTTCTCTACCTAATTCCATTGTTGGATCAACTTGTTGGGCATGACCAATATCAAAGCACATAGAAGCATCGGGATATACTTCAAATATCTTCTCCATTTCTTCTACAGTTCTTCCAGTTGGTTTGCGGTTCTCCAGGTTCTCTATGAGAATTTGATTACCCAAGTCTTTCCAGCAAATACTTTGCATTAGATCAGGATGATTAATTATGTCCCATCCTTTTTCTATAACTGGTTCTATTTTTTTGAATAACTCTATTTCAGTAAGTTCTTTGAGTTTACAACAATGGAAAGAAACTTTGTCAAATGAACTTGTATCTAAGTCAGGAAGATATTCTAAAAAAACAGGTAGTTCCCATTCTCTGAGTACACTAAGCTCAATACATGTGAACGGTGTGCTTTTAAGTAATTCTATTGCTAAAGGGTAATTTGCTTTATCACCTTTAGGGAGTATTGCTCCAGTTGACCAACCTATTAAATGCATATTAATCCTTATCTTATCTTCCGATATGCTGCAGCAATTGTAATAGGTGCAACAATTTCGTTTTTATGTATTAGAAAAAATTTACATGGGTTAGTAGAGATATCTCTTTCCTCTACAGTACATTCTACTAAATGGTTACAACATCGGTTACTATGTTGTGGTATAATAAATTTGTCTCCTACGAATATAGGTTCAAGTAAACAATCACGATAATCTGTTTCTTTTCTCATTTTTCGTTCTTTTCTTTTGTTCCAAAATGACAAGCAGCATCTTGTTTTGCTAATTCTGCCTGCACTGCTGCCATAAATAATTTAGAAGATAATTCTTTTGCTTCTTTAGCAGTTAGATCAACAGGAATAAGACCGTCGCCAAATTGTTTTATCCCTTCCTGTTCTTCTTCTGAAGGATGAAGGTTCATAGCTACGTCAGGGCCATCTCCCCATGCACAACTGATATCAATTTTCATAAGTCTTTCTCCACTTCAGTATTATGTTTTTTCATTTTTGTAATTTGTTTAGTAAATTCTGGTAGTGCGTCTTCTTCTTTATTATAATACTCATCATCTTCCTCTTTAGGTAAATACAAACCGAAATACCCAAATGCAATTGGTTTAAAAATCTTATAACCATAATCTTCTAATTTAACAGCAGCTATTTCTATCCAATCAGGAAGAGAAGCCCATCTATCATTATCTATCTGCTCTATATATCCATCAAAACTTTCTGCCATTGCTTTTTTGCAATCAGCTATAAATTCTTCTCTAGTTTTGTCTGGACCTTCAAGAAGTATAGGTGAATAATCTTCATGCCAAGTCCAATAAAATTCAAATATCATTTTCTATTCCCAGCTTATAGTTAAATAGTCCATATCATCCTGACCTTCGTTAGCCCCTTCACAGTTGCGATCGAATTTAGTTTTAAAACCTTCTGTCTCTGCCCACCGACAAATAGTTCCTAAAGTATATCCCCCTGTCTCGCTACCGGAATAACACCATTCAGAGATACTGGTATCGCCTTTTTTAGCAGCAGTTTTTATGCGGGCAGGAAGTTCTTTAACGATCCTATTACCCCCTATTATGCCATTCTTTTTAGCTATATCGGTTGCTTTCTCACGTTTTTCTTGTTCTGTCTCATTTTTAATTTTGTTTGCTTCAGTTGATAGAGTCTTCATTTTGTCTTTTAGAGTCACTTTCTTTCCTTATGCAAAAGGTGGTGGATTTTCATTCCATATCCATTTTATAATTAGTCCATCTCCCTTTCTATTTAGATTTGTTATAAACCCTTGTATTTCAGCCCATTCTTGAAGGAATTCCATCCCCCATCTTCCTTCTTCGTTGCCGCGATTAAATTTTATTTCAATGCTTTCTTCTCCTCTTTGGGCCTCAGCTTCCATTCGTTCTGGTAGGCCTTCAATAATTGTGGCTGCCCAATATTTTGCTTTTTTTTTGCCTTCTTTTGTCCTATCCGTTTCTTCTGTTTCTTTTTGCTTTTTCTGATTTGCTATAGCTTTTTTTGCTATTTCAGCTATTTTATTTTTTAGAGTCATTTTCTTTTTCCTTATATCCATCACAATTTTTTAACCATATAGGATCAAAGTTTGTAGGCCATATAAACCATCCACTCTTTACTCCATGAGGATCTGCTTCAATGTTAAGTGGTGCAAATATTTCTTTTGCCGAACCCCCTAAAGAAGTAACCATTGCAATGCTCATTATGCATGCTAATTCAACAAGAGCATCGTCTTTTACTAATGGATGTCTGCAACAACTATGAGTATCTCCTGGTACACTACCTCTATGAATACATTTATGACAATTAGGATTTTTCATTTTTACATCTCAGAATTAAATTGTTTTCTATATGCTTCCCAATGTTGCCAACATAATGCGCGAGATATATGTGCTTTACATTTTCTTCGGCAACGTTTGCTTGATTTAGTTGTTTTTTTGCACCGAAGCCCGTTTGTTTTAACCATTTTCTTTTTCCTCTGCTTGTTCAGCATCCCAAACTACTCTATCTTCATCTAATTCTTTTCGATGAGATTCTTTAGTATGCCATTTTGTAGGAACTACATAGCCAAGGGCCTTCAGGATAAGATATGTAGTTGTCCATAACATTTGAGCACTATGAATTTCAGCAGACCATACCTTCTTATCTGTTACTTCGTAATAATCAAAACACAGATCTTTAGGAAACCCTTCGAAATAAACACTTGCTAATTCGTTACCTGTGTAATCAGGTTCAATAGGAGGAGTCGTATGAAACAACCCATCAAAATTAGCATCGATTGTTCTACCACATATAACTGACATCTTCCAATTATAGAAGTTGTATCTAAGTATCATTTTCAGATCACCTCTTTCGAGGACATAGACAGGCAATATAATAGATTTAGAACGATGCTCAGATATAACCTGAGCAATTTTTCTTTCTTTTCCTTTTAATCTATTTTGCATTAACGGGTTAAGATCATCTTCTACAAAATACATTTGACGCTCTGCTGCTTTTTTCCATAGCATCTCATCTTTAATAGGATGTTCAGTTGCCCATTGGTGTAATGGGACGGGATTCTCCGCTGAGGGAATCGCTTTAGGTACTTCTAATTTCATTTCCATGGCTTCATGACCTTTCTTCTTTTTTACTTAATTCTTTAAATTGATGAATTACAATTATTTTTAATGCTTCATTCAAAGTCATATTTTTATCAAATTTTTTGTCTTCAAGAATAGCCGCCATTTCAGTTGGATGCAATCCACCACGTTCTGCTAATCGTTCCAATGTCTGACCATGATTTTTATCTACTTGTCTTTCATGCCCTATAAAAATGCACCAAGGCAAATGCGAAGGGCGAGAGTCCCCGACTGTTAAGGGAGGATCGTGTAAAATGGGGAATTTATCCTTCATAATGAAATTCTCCTTTTGGTACTTCTAATTTTATAAATTTTCTTCTATCCAAGATTCTTCCCTTTCCATTTTTTTCTTATACTAGGTCTCCATGGGTAAAGATCACCTTTGTACTGAAATTCTCCCTTAGGTATTCCAGCTAATGCAATTTGAAAAGTGTAATTAACTGGAGGCCATTCTAAATCTATACCTGCATAAGCCATAGTCTCTGTTAAATTTACTCCTGCTCCTTCGGGACAAGTAACTATGTCATAATGAGGATGTTTAAATATAAATGCTGCTATTAATCTCCGCAAAGATTTTCTTGCCGTTCCCTGCCAATATAAACAACATTCAACTTGTCTTTTACTCCATTCAGGGTGCTTCGCTCTCATCCGGTCACAATGCCCCTTAAAATCGAACTCATTGATGATTGCATAAATAGGCATAGGATTATCAAAGTCAATGAGATCGTCTATTCTGGGGCATTCTGGAGGGCATCCTGGCTTCTTATTGAAGTTAGGACAGCCTTTAGGGTGATTATAATATGGTTTGGTACATAATCCCCTTACTTTCATATCAATAACAGGTTTTACGCGATAAAAAGGTAGCATCATTTCTTCTTTATTTTTTTGTATCCCATACGAGTTAACAACCTATTAGATCTAGATGTAGAAAATCCTTCATCATTTAATAGACAATCTTTAAAATCTTTAGGAATTAATTTACGATCCATACGTTTTTCAAGACATCCGATACAAAGCATAGTATCGTACTTATTTTCTGGAACAAACTCTCTCCAAATTTTAGAATGTACCATGTAATATTCATTTATATGACTAGTATGGAGACCACAATCAGCACATAAAAAGTCTCCCATTCTAACTTTCATACTATATGGCATTATTTCTTCTTCGGATACTCTACATAAGCATATTGATCATTATCTACCATAAGATGCACAACTTTATGTGCTTGTACGTCGCTTCTTTTATTCACTTTCATAAATTTTTCTTCAGCATCTTTAACAGCTTTTTTAAGACTATGACCTGGTTGAGCATTATATGTTACATCGTCTTCGCCATCTTCTCCCCATAAAGAATGCAGATGTATTCTATAATGACATTTGCCTTCTTCTACTAGTTCTATGGCTTCACGAAATTCTTTTATATTTTTTTCTGCAAAAGAAATACACTCTTCAAACCATTTAGTTATTTTCTTTTTTGTTCTTTTATCCATTTTTTCTTATATCCAATATGTCCCATCTATTTTTAATAGGTTCTATTATATTAACTATACACTTAGGATCGTCATTTTTATAACAATCTATGCATGTGCTTTTACCATCTTTTTCATAACGCAACTGCCCAGGTCTGATATCTTTTCCACAATCACAACACTTTGGATATATATATTTTTTGCTCATCGTATATCTAATATTTCCCATCTATTATCGATAGGGTCGAATACCTCTTCCACATATAAGCCATCTATTTGAGCTTCCAAGTACCAACAGGCATCATCCTCTTCCATACGATAATAACCATCATATTCTTTTATAGTTAATACATAATTGTGTTTTGAGAGAAAAGGAGGATGACCGAAATCACAGCCGCCTTTCTTCATCCTTACTTTATCACCTATTTGATACTTCATTTCCTTATGTCCAAAATATCCCAACGATTCTCAATAGGTTCATCTTCTGGTTCAATAAAAGGCTCAATATACTCACCACGAAACTTTTTATCACAATCTCCCTGACAAGTATAAAATTCCATGTCTATTCCTGCGATATCACAAGTATATCTGTGATAGTCATCATCTATTTCTTTTTTACAAATATGACAAATAAAATCTTGTCCGAACATTATAACTTCTCAGCAGGAGTATCTATTATTTCAACCCAGATAGAACCGTCTTCTTCCTCTCCCTCGTAAATATACTTTTTACTCTTGCCATCTAAGATATCTTCTATATTGTCGTTAATTTCGTCTATTACTTCTTGCCCTAATGCAGAAACTTTTATATCACTTTTTAACTGTACCATTTTTCTTTTACCACATCTTATAACTAATCCATCGATAGGAATTATCTTCTCATGAGGATCTTCACAAACATACTTTCCTTTAGAATCCCATTCTCTTTTCAATTTTTTGTAAAATTCTAATGTCTTTTTTGCTAGTTCTAAAGACTTATCCATTTTTGTTCCATCTTTTTTTTCATTATATATCAATTCATATGTCTCATCAGATAAGAAATGAGCACCACCACCTGATCTAAACTTCATTGCTTTCCAATTATGTATTATTGGTTTGATTGTTATTATGGCCCAAAACTTCTTTTTATTAGACCAACCAAAAATTGAGTCCCATTCTGCCCATCGTTTATTATTAACACCAAAATGCTTTGTTCTAAATAGTAAATGAACTCCTAATTTCCAATTTTTAAGAAAATGTTTTATTCTAATTAAATTCATAGACTTACATGTTCTTCTACTATTTCTATCTCTTTTACATTACAGAATTCGCTGAAACATATTTTTCCAGCATAACTAAAAAGTTGTCTGCCTATTAGATTGCAAAGGGGGACTTCTTCAGCAAGATAGTATATTTTTAGCATATCTTCGTTCCTTCCCCTTTTCTCATCTATAATTATTCCGTTTGCTCCAGTTAATTTATTTCTAATTAAAATTCCAATCATTGTTCTTCCTCTGTCTCGCTTTGATTAATAACTAATGTCATGTCATCATTTACAGTTATTTTAATATCTCTGTTAGTAAAAAATTCTTCGTATATATCAAGAGATAACTTTTTAAGGTAATCTCTCATGTAATCTTGGTCCTGACAATCTATCCTGCTTATAAAATCATCAGAATAATCTTTGAATTTTTCACTAATAGATTCTTTTATCCATTTTTCAAAAAGATGAAATAGTATTAACTGCATTGCATCAGACAAATCCATAGTTGCCCAGCACATAGGTGTAAAACTACCGACATCTCCTATGTTAAAAATAAATGATTCACAGATACCTTCTATCAAAGGAAAATAGTTTTCCATTTCTTCTTGCTTCCCACACTTCGGACAAGGTATCGTCTCATTGTAGGGAATATAAACGCATCCACAATCAAATTCTGGGCATATATGATTCATGTATAAGTGCAGTGTCATTTTGTAACTCTCTCTTTTTGATGGTCCCACATGTCAACTATTTCTCTTAGATCTTTAGCAAAATTTTTATGGACGAATGCAATGGGGTATCCACCTAGTTGTTCTGTGCCGATATAAATAAAATTAACAAATCCTTCGTACCCTGGAGAGATAACATCAACAATTTCAAATGGGCATGGGGCCCATTGTTCGCTTTCACTCATTTTCATTAGTTCTTTTAAATCAGGAACAAAATGTCCATGAACTAAAGCGATACATTCTCCTGTTTTTTTATGAATGAAATTTGCTGCCCCCTGCCATTCTTTAGCTTTAGTATTAACATCCACAACTTCAAATGGACATGTCTTTCCGTATCTAATTTTTTTCATAATTCCTTATCTTTTCTACTAATTGTTTTACGAGAGTTTCATCAAGATCTGCCCATGTTTTATTGATTCCAGATGCTACAAGGAAACAAGTTGCTTTGTCTAAATAACTTTCTATGTTATCTATTGTGATACCACTTGCTATTGCTAAAGGCCATTCGCCTAAAGCATTATGCATTCTTTCTATTTTATCGACCTCAGCAGCTTGTGCTGTGCCAGGGCCACTTGTTGTGATTACATCGACATATGGTATAGCTTTTTTACAAGCACTTTCTAAATCTTCTACAAGTGGTTGATATTTAAAAGCCACTCCACCAAAATATACACCTTTCCATCCATTTTCTTCCCGAATTTTTTTTATGCCTTCAGCTTCTATTTGCCCTTCTAAAATTTCGTAAATTCCAGCATTGTCAACCCATATGCCGCTCATTTCAGGAGTGGCACACTTGAACATCTGATGAGGCATGAAACCTAGACAGTTAATACCTATCCACCACTTAGGAAATTCTTGGGCTACTTTTGCATGGATTTCGAGTAAATCTTCAGGAGATATCTTATGGTTAATCAAAAAGACACCATCGCATCCAGCATCTTTAGCTATCTGAGTATTACGTAGAGCTTGTAAAGCTGATTCAACATGAATGACAGGATATATCATATGTTTATTTTTAAATTTTACCATATTTTGCTCTCCTGGGAACCATTCTCCCATTTCTTCTAATTCACATAACACTTTAGCACATCTCTCACATAAGGTGTCCATCCAATAATTGCTATACATGCAATCTTTTTTATGATTCCAACACCTATTGCATTTTGGGTATGGAGATTTACACACTGAGATAATTGTTCTTTTATCTTTTGTAAGTGTAGATACCGTATTCGCTGTTATTTTTGTTTCTTCTTTTTTAAATTTTTCCATGAGACAGGTATTCCATCAACTGTAACCGGCATAGTTTTTATGAGATCTTGTATATCTTTCTCAGGTATCTTTTCCCATTTTTCATTTTCGCTACTCCAATGTTGTATCTTGTTATTTTTCACTTGTAAAATATAAAGCATTGGATAATGAGGAATAAAATGATTTTTATCAGGGTTTTTATATAGGAACATCCAAAAACCAACGAAATACCCATGTATTTCTACTTCTTCGATTGATGGCATTCCATCTCTAAAACCATAATCTGTATTTAACAATTTGGCAGACAAGGACTCTAATTGTTTCATTATCCCATGGACATTGCCACATTCAACTTCTCTCCCCCTAGCATACCCTTTAGACCATATATATAAATCTCTTTCGTTCCAATCTTCGGGAGGATCGTCCCACATCGCAGAACCAGATTCGCTTTCCTGTTTGATAAATTTGTCAGGATCGCTTTCTGCAAGGTCACAATGATTGTACCACATTATATAATATCGCCAATATTTATCAGCTTGATTTTTGACATAATTGTGAAATAGCTCAATAGTCATTGATGCTACTTCTTTTAACTTCTTCATTTTTTCTTCCTTATTTCTTTCTTCCTCATTTTTTTGATTGCTTCTATGAATTTAGTAATTATGTTTCGATTTTTCATTCTATTATTTTCAATCTCGGACATCATGTTATTATATCTACTCATTTTTTATTACTTCCATGATCGTTCCTGTATGCTCGGTCTTTCTTGGTACTAAAATCCCGTTCATCTTTTGTTTTTTTATTCGTTTCTTTTTTTTCTTGCTTTCTTTTTCTTAATTTTGGGGGTTTTCTCTGATCAATCCAACCATCAACAGTTAAGGTCCACTCTAATTTACTTTCTTTGCCACAATGATCACATTCCCAAGTTGCAAAATAATGACGTGGCATTTCAAATTCCATTTTCATCACTGCTTTGTTACGATGGGTGCAATGAGGACACTTCCAATTACAATAAACTCTTTGTTTTTTCATTCTGTAGGCCCATATAATTCTTTACAATGTTCTGAAAATTTTTCTATATCGTCAATTTCCCATCCTAATCTTTTTAGGATATCTGCCATTGATGTAATAGAAGATAAAGCTGTTTCGTCGTAACTTTTTCTGTCAAGTACTTTCAGTTTATCTGCTAAAGG
>SDBT01000224.1_pt1 | contig 82566 bp, 88 predicted proteins | sample 2277101 | NCBI WGS metagenome assembly SDBT01 (sample SAMN10404973, study PRJNA504765) | marine sediment metagenome | isolation source: marine sediment core GS10_PC15, 103 cmbsf | place: Arctic Ocean: Southern Knipovich Ridge | collected 2010
GCTGAAAATCGTCGTCTTTTTTGTGTCATTGTTTCGAGTTCCTTTCTAAACCTGTAGGTTCAGTATACCCGAAAACAATTCCACCTTAAACTACTGTCCAGTTTTTGGGGACACGCTCATATGACTCTATATAATTTAAAAAAAGCTCTTTTCGTTGATCATTATATTTACCAGAAAAAAAAATGGTTTTGCCTTCAAATGTCTTAACGCTTCCTTTACCGGTATTGTGAAAAGACCATCGAGTGACCTTCTCTTCTATCAATTGCTTAAACTCGCCAGAGATGATGTCACACATTCTACCCCTAATACCACTAGCTCTTTTTTCTGTCACTTCTTTTTTATGTTCATGAACCATCTTGTCATTTCCTTTTTCCTTTGTTTTTATTTTAAACCTTACATAACTAATTGATAGCAATAGCAACAATGCTAATATTACTATTGCTACTTTTTTCATGTTTTTCCCTTTTCAAAATATATTTTACTGTTGATTTTTAGGAGATGCTCGCCCGGCCGAAGCCGGAATCCCAAATCCTTATTGCCTCTCGTTTTTACTTTCTTAAATCCTGAGCAAATTAAGCCTGCCCTGAGCGCAGCCGAATGGGTCGAAGGGCTCAATTCTCCCATTAACACGTCAAATCTACATTAACCATAAGCATTAATCCCGTCAACACATTTTTTCTCCCAAAAATCTTGAGCAACGCGAAATCCCGCCCCTCCGAGGGGCGGGGTAAATCCATGAAATCAGCGTATAGGAGCTTTTGTGCCTAAAGGCACCCCCGCACCTTTGTACCTCTAATCCTCCGTGCCTTAAGGCACTCACCGATCCACATCAAAAACCATCTCACTTATAACCCGTCCCGTTCATACATGATCGTTTGTGCCTCAAGGCACCCTTGCCTTTATTAGGATTATGCTGTAAAATCATGCTAATAACTCAAACTGACCGACTTGAGGTTATGTATTGATATAAGTGAAGTTTTAACAAAGAGATAACCCAATTTGTCATTCCCGCGAAAGCGGGAATCCAGGCTATCAAAAACGGTGTTAATCTGTGTTAATCCGTGTCTAAAAACAAAAACGGTCAGTTTGAGTAATAAGACCATTACAAAGACAGGTCAAATCGAATTGAGGTCTAATTATGAAGATAGCCTATTTTGACTGCTTCGCGGGGGCAGCGGGTGACATGATCGCTGCGGCAATGTTAGATGCCGGCTTAGATGAGGCGTTTCTGGTCGGTCAGCTTGCCTCCTTAGATATAAAAGGGCTGGACATAAAGATATCGCAGACGAAGCGCTGTGGAATAACGGCGGTGCGTTTTGAGCCGTCGGGTTCCGACCGAAAGCAGCGCAATTTGGCCGATATAGCTAAGCTTATAAACAACAGCAAAATAGCCGCTTCAGCCAAGCAGCGCGCAATCGAGATATTCCAGAGCCTTGCGCGCGTGGAGGGCCGGATTCATGGTAAGGGTGCTGACGAGGTTCAATTCCATGAGATCGGTGCTGTCGATTCAATCGTTGATATAGTCAGTGCCTGCATCGGGCTGGAGGCACTTGGCATAGGGAAAGTGTACTCATCGCCCGTATCTGTCGGCGGGGGGGTCGTTGAAATCACCCATGGGTCATTGCCGGTGCCTGCTCCAGCTACTGCTGCCCTGCTCAAAGAGGCCAAGATACCTATCGCAGGCGGGCCGGTCGAGGCAGAACTCTTGACGCCGACCGGAGCTGCAATCTTAGCCAACTTTGTTGACGAATTTGGCTCCCTACCTGCTATGAGAATAGATTCTGTCGGCTATGGGGCCGGGGCGCTGGAGTCGGATGACTTCCCCAACGTGTTGCGACTAATAATCGGCCAGGACGACAAAAATGCCGACACCGACTCCGTGTGCCTCTTGGAGACAAATGTTGACGATGCTACGAGCGAGCAAATCGGATTTGTAATGGAGAAACTCCTTGAAGAAGGTGCCCTCGACGTATTCACAACCGCGATTGGGATGAAACACAACCGACCTGCCGTCAAGATATCGGTGATATGCACGCCAGCCGACAGCGGCCTGCTTGAAAATATTCTGTTTAAGCAGGGTCTTACCTTAGGGATTCGAAAGCAGCTTGTGCAACGGAGTAAGCTGTTACGCGAATTCGTTACTGTCAAAACAGAATATGGCGAAATACGGGTCAAAACGGGGAGTATTGGGGGGAGGATAGTCAGTGCGAAGCCCGAGTATGCCGACTGCGTGGCGGCAGCGAAACGGCATGATGTCGCGCTGAAGATAATACAGCAAGCTGTGATGAAAGCTTTTGACGGCAGGATTTCAAAATAATTGTGATGTCATAAGTTCTTGCTGATATAGGTGTTATGGTCGCAATATTTTATTTCACTAAATTTCTTGCCGTTGTTGACAATGGATTGGCCGATTGCTATAGTAGAGAGAGTGATTGGGTCCTGAATGAGAGGTCCGATGATAAGAGTTGAATATGGCGGCTTTCTTCTTTGCCGTGGTATGCTTCCGGAATATCTGTGGATGAATGTTCCGGAAGCTTTTTTATGGCCTCTGCCATTCTAAGTACATATATGACAAGGACTTATACTTCTCATGGTCGAATCAACGAGAAAGGCTGCTATCGCCACTGTCATCGATAACGACGCAATAAAGCGGCGTTTTGGCCGATTGACTATTCAGTTGGCCGGCGAAGCCGCCAGGCGTTTTTCGCAGGTTACGCCCGGCCAGTTTGCTCAAATCAGACTCTCGGAGGTCGGGCTGCCAGAGGCGAGCAGTATCGGCGGCGATCTTGCGGATAGTGCCCGGAGGCAGATTCTTCTTCGCAGGCCGTTTAGCTTCTGTGATGTAACAGTTGAAAGCCCGACCGAGGTCCGGGTAGGGATACTATATTGTGTATTGGGCCCCGGCACTCTACGTATGACTACGTTGGGTAAGGGTGATAAGATAAACATCATCGGGCCATTAGGAAGCGGTTTTTCAGTGCCACCAGACAAGAAGTATGCGGTGTTAGTCGCCGGCGGGATGGGAGCACCACCACTTCAGCACTTAGCCGGCTTTCTCAGGGCCAACTTTCCAAAAATGAAGGTCGTTGTCTTTGTTGGCGCAAAGACGGTCAGCGATTTGCCTTTCACTGTTGAAGGTTCGGAAAGTGATTCACCCGCTATTACAGAGTTTGCAAAAGCCGGCGCAGAATCGCATATTGCCACCGATGATGGCTCTGCAGGATTTCGAGGGCTTGTTACACAATGCCTGGACCAGTGGCTCAAGGAAGGTGCGATCCCTTACGAGCAGAGCATTATTTATAGTTGCGGGCCGGAGCCGATGTTGGCGGAGGTGGCGAGGCTTGCTGCTGAGCACAATATTGAGTGCCAGGTGAGTATGGAGCGGATGATGGCCTGCGGGATTGGCGTCTGTCAGAGCTGTGCGGTTGAGTGTAAATTAGGCGACCAAGGCGAGACAGAGTATAAGCTGTGCTGTAAGGACGGGCCTGTTTTCGATGCGAGGGAGGTAGTCTTTGAGCAAGGATAAGGTCGATATCAGTGTAGATTTTGCCGGTATAAGGCTTGAAAATCCCGTAGTGACGGCATCTGGGACGTGCGGTTACGCAGACGAGTTGGCTGATTTTATGGACATTAACAAACTCGGCGGCTTTATTACCAAGAGCATCACGCTGAAGCGGCGCAAAGGCAATCCGACGCCGCGAATTGTTGAAACCGATTCAGGAATGCTTAACGCTATCGGCCTTGCCAATATCGGGCTTGAGCACTTCATCAGGGAGAAGGTGCCGATTATAGAACAGCTTGGCACCCCGGTTTTTGTAAACGTAGCTGGCGAGAGCATCGACGATTATGTGGCGGTGGCTGAGCGGTTGGCCGCTGAAGAGGCGATATCGGGGATTGAGCTGAATATAAGCTGTCCGAACGTTAAGGAAGGGGGGATAACATTCGGGACTGACCCTGTGCAGGTTGAGAAAATTACAAAAGCGGTCAAAAAGGCGGCGGGGGACAAAACGCTCATAGTGAAACTGACGCCTGCCGTTACGGATATCGCTGTTACGGCTCGTGCAGCGGTCGAGGCGGGTGCTGATGCGCTTAGCCTGGTCAATACTTTTACCGCTATGGTTATAGATATCGAAAGCCAGAGGCCTTTCCTTGCCAACCGCACGGGTGGGCTGAGCGGCCCGGCGATAAAACCAATCGCTGTATATCTTGTAAACAGAGTTTACACCGAAGTTGCTAAGCCGGCGGGGGTTCCGATTTTAGGTGGTGGAGGAATCCGAACTGCGTCTGATGCGATTGAATTTATAATTGCAGGAGCTACGGCAGTAGCGGTGGGGACGGCGACGTTTATCGAGCCGGATTGTTCAAGGCGGATAATCGAGGGGATAAAGGGGTATTGTGTGAGAAAGAATATTTTCGCTATCAAAAGTCTAATTGGCAAACTGAAGGATTAGTTGGTTAACCGTCATCTATTTTATTTAGTAGAAGATGTTCGAATGAGTTCAAAGAAATGACGCATGACGATTTTCATATTTTGCTTGAACAACGTATGCGCAAAAAATACCGTCTTGTGCGTGATGTCGGATTGCCTGACAGTTTTACAGTGAATCTCTTAGCTGTAAGAGGGGGTTTCTATTGGAAAATCCTCGTTTTTCATGCAACATACTTTTTTTTCGTCTACGCTGAATGTCCTCACAAAGACGACTTTCGGAAGTTGTATGAATCTGGCTTTCGTTATATCAAAAAGGTTAGCTGCGTTTCATTTCTACGAGGTTTTCAATTTGGCTATAATATTGTTACATGTATTGTATCAAATAATATTGGAGAGGATGTTATACAATACGTAACCCAAAGGCCTCGCAAACACTTTGCTTTGTTGGAATTTCCTGTTGTATATGACCTTGATTTGCAAAAAGCATATTATTTCAAAGGCGCAGCTTCCTGGGGCAGCCACCTTATATCACAAACGCGAAAGGAAGTCTCTCGGTATATCGAAGGTGGTCATTGAAGAACTTTTTATTTCGGAGGTTGGGAAAAGTATGCTTGCAGTGTGGGTGTTTTGGTGGTAGAATCGGGGGTGGCCATGCGGCTTGGGCTGGGATGACAAAGAAACGTAAAGTGTAAAGTGTAAAGTGTAAAGTGCAAAGTGCAAAACTAAGGAGCCGCTTCGCGGGCGATTTGTTGTTCGTGATGCGTGAAGCGTCGTGCGTATCGAAGTCAAAAAGGTGTCTGACCCCTTTAATTTTCCTTAAGGAATTAGGCATACCGATGTGAAATACGAAGATTTGCCCACTTCTGAGTGTGAGGCAAAGAGATGTCGAGATGAGGGACCTAAAAGAGGGGCTTGGCGACAGCAATAATAGCTTGGTTTGGCTTGCGTCATCTGTTCTCGATATTGACCGGTTGGTCTCAAGACGGGCTATTGAAGGTTAAAGGGCAAATGTTTGCCCTAAAAATTCTTGCTTGCCACAGGTAAAGAGTGTATCATCATAGCGGTTCTTTTAGTATTCTGTAGGGTATTCTTTGAGTTAAGTCGTAGAGGACAAAGTAAAATGACAAATAATCACATAAACATAGTTGTACTTGGCAATTTCAATCCAAGTATTTTGACACATCATTTCTTAGTGGATGAATGTGGTTTTGATTTGGGAAGTACGCCCTCAGAACAAATTCCCCGAATACCAGTAGTATCATCAATTGAATATGACAATCTCCATTTTTTTGCCGACTTGGGAAGGTTTCAGATAACAGAAAAGAACTCCACTAATCCCAAACAAAGTAAATTGCCAAAGTATGTTGATACTTATTTAAAAAAACTCCCCTATACACCGATAAAAAAGTGTGGGATGAATTTCAGCTATATGATAACGATTAAAAGTGAAGAATTGGATAAGATTGAGATGCAACTTATGAGTAATCGGAAAAGTTTATGTGAATCTTTGGAAATGGACAATTTCCAGCTTCAAGTTTTTTTTGACATTTCCGCTGAGAAAGAGCAATTGAAGAAGTGGATACTCCAATTAGCACCTCAAGGACATAATACAAAAACCATACTAAGTGTTTCTTATACGCCGGACGCCAACACTTTGGGTATAGATTTTAATTATGAAGTAGACCTTGTCGAAAACTATGACTTAATTAAGAATATTGTCGATGGGTATGATGAAGTATATGATTTGTTTTTGGCTCAATTGCAAAAGTTGTTTGGAAGGAAGATTTTGTGACTGAAACAGCATATAAAGAAAAAAATCTTTTGAATTTTCAATCTACTACGGGAGAGCTATCTGATGATGATAAAAGGTATAATAGCTATTGGGAAGGTATCTATCAATATTTATACGATTATGAACTTGGGGGAGAACAAACTATAAAAGAAACACCTTTGATGTATTCTATTGCTCCTCAAGACTTGGATAAGGTTAAGATATTTTTGCAATATTTCTGTCTTGAAGCATACGAAATTGAAATCAAAGAGAAGAACAAAAAAGCAATCCGTCTGCTTGAACAGTGGCTTGAAGAACCTGATGAATATGGAGAAGAGTTCTGGAAATCATTTCAGGAAGAACTTCAACAAAATCGTTTCAAAATTACTGATTAGATTTACGATATGACCACATACTTGTTAGATACTGATATACTTTCATATGTTTTAGAGAAAAATGATAGTGTCATCAGCAAGTTGAAGATTGTGCTTAAAGAAAATGCAGAGATACTGATTTGTCCTGTGGTCTTTTATGAATTGATGCGTGGATTGCATCACCATAATATGTTACGGCAAATAAAATTCCTCAAGACTTTGATTGGTTTTCATACTTGGTGTGAATTTAATGTCAAAACGTGGGGCAAAGGTGCGGAGTTATGGGCCGAACTGAGAAAGAAGGGAAATCCAACAGGGAAAGATTTTGATGCTGATGTCCTAATTGCAGCACAAGCTTTCGAACATAAAGCTGTCGTGGTAACTCATAATAATAAACATTTCGAGTACCTTGAAGTTTCCTGCGAAGATTGGGCAATTTGAAATTGTTGAAATAACAACTGGACCTTCTGGAAATACAAAGACAAGTCGGGCAACCTTGTAAAACTCGCAAAACTCAGAAAATAAACGCCTCCATAACAAGCACCTCAGCCTTTAGTTACCCGAAACATCGCATAGCCCCGTTGGGGCAGTGATTAGTGATTGGTGAATAGTATTTAGTGAATAGTGATTGGTGAATGGTGAATAGTTGGTTGAGCCGCGACCCCACGTGAAACGTGGGGCTAAATAAAAACACCGGCCACAGGTGCCGGGGCTAAATATAATTGAAAATTTTCTTAAAAAACGGGTTTTCGTAAAGGCAGTTCTGTTCACTGTTTACATAACAGGCGAAAATAGTTTGGAATAAATCAAAAAAAGTGCTTGTATTTTGGGAAAAATCGGGTATAATGCCATCCGTCATCTATAAGATGACAGATGACGGAACGTCGAACATCGAACGTTCAACCCCGGCGCGCCGGGATTTCGCTTCGCTCAACGTCGAATGTGGACACCCGGCGGTGCCGGGATGGATTTTTTAATAGGTACGGGATAAATACGGGGCAAGGATTTTAGAATTTGGGAGGATCACAAAATGAAGAACCCGTCTACGTCATCCGCCGTCGTTAAAACTATGGCGGGACAAGAACTACGACGCGGCAGGCAGGAAGGCCCCGGTACCACGTTGGGTACGGGGCAAGTGTGTGAGAATTGCCGGTTTTCGAAGGGGGTTTGGGGGCTAAAAGAGCCGACGCTTATCTGTGAAAACAAGGCAGATGCGGGCAAAAAATGTGTCGTGGTCAAAGAATACGAGGCGTGCGGCAACTTTGAGTACTCGCGCGATGTCGTAGCACCTGAAAATGCGGCGGCGCTGGCAGAGGGGGCAAGGCTTATACCTCTTACGCAGGACAAATTCGCGATAGTCGATGCGGAGGACTACGAGTGGCTTTGTAAATATAAATGGCACGCTGTAAGGGATAAGCGTAACTATTATGCGAGAAATCGACGGAAGGGGGGGGTGGTTTCGATGCACCGGGTAATCTTGAACGCACCGCGGGGTCTTGTAGTTGACCATATCAACCATAACAGCCTGGATAACCGGAAGAAAAACCTGCGGCTGTGTACAGTGGCGGAGAACTGCAGGAACCGGCGGCCGAGCAAGAGGAAAAATAAATTGTCAAAATATAAGGGTGTGTCATTCGATAAAAAGAGAAAGATTTACAGGGCAATAATCTGCCGCAACAAAAAACAGTATTTCTTAGGCAACTTCAAGAATGAAACAGACGCTGCAAAGGCGTATGATAGGAAGGCCAGAGAGTTATTCGGCAGCTTCGCCTACCTCAACTTTCCGTGATTTTAGCGGTTCTTTAACTCGCCTGCTGCGTTACGCATCTTCGCTCAATGCTCGACGTACTACAGTACGCCTGTGCTCAATCAAAGCTGCAAGCCTTGCAATGCGAGCTAAACTCCTCGCTAAAAATTAGTGGTTCGGGTTGAGATTCTTCGCTGCGCTCAGAATGACCTTAAGAAATATCGAATATCGAACACCGAATGTCGAATGATAAAGTCAAGACCCCACGTGAAACGTGGGGCTAAATAAGGACCCCGGCGCGCCGGGATGACAAAAAGAATAATTGCTTGCAGTGGTTGGACGGAGGTGTTAGAATTGATTAGAGAAGGAACAAAGTTTCAAAGGGGCAAAGAACGTCGAACCCCGAAGGTCGGGATTTCGCGTTGCTCAACATTCAACGTTCAACGTCGAATGTTGAATGTTGAGCCGCTTGGCGGGCTTTTTAAACAGAATCCTGCGATGGCAGGGATGACAAATTTTTGGCGGGGTTTGATATGAATGTGCTGAAGCTATTATACGATTATTTTCCCACGGCGGTGTATACGGGCAAGTGCCTGGTCTTCGTGAGTGAGGACTGGCGGGTTGAGCTGACGGAGCACAAGAACGCCGACTTTAGCCAATTAGGGCACCAGATGCCTCTGATACGGGTCAGGATATTCAAGAAGGCGATGAACGGCGAATTTGTGCCGGGTCATTACGAGGACTTTCAACTCGATTCGCTCAGCGAATTAGGCGAGCAGATTGAACGGTACGTGCAGTTCGCCGTCGGCTGTAACATCCGGGAAAACGTATAGGACATGGCAGACGTGGACATCACGGAGTCGGAAGACGGAGTTGTTTTGTCGGTTAAGGTGGTACCGGGCGCCAGCAAAACCGCAATCGCGGGCGAATACAACGGGATGCTGAAGATAAAGCTGTCGGCCCCGCCCCAGAAGGGAAAGGCAAATCAATGTCTTATCGAATTTGTCGCGAGGAGGCTGGGAGTGAAGAAAAAAGCCGTCAGCATCGTATCCGGTCACACCAGTCCAATAAAAAAAATCCAGATTTGCGGAGTAACCGCCGAAGATGTTTTAAGTGAACTTATGTGGCTGGACAGGCGAAATAAATAAAGGTTGAGTATAATGATAAAGCGATGCGTCATATCAGCGGCTCTTGTACTATTCGGGCTTGCGAGTCCGGCGGGGGCGTACTACAGGTTGGCCAATCAAGGCAAACTTGGGCTCAACATGTACTCTGTCGAAAGGATTTTGACGCTTGATGAAGAGGAGATGGATTTAGGGACGGCGGCGCTGATACTTTCGCGCCAATGGGGCACGCGCAGAACTCTTCATGCGTATCGCAACAAGATAGATGACATGGCGGAGGAGATTCTTAGCCGGCTGGAAAAGAACCGTATCAGCAAGGACTACCGTGCGATACGGGTAATAAACGAATATCTTTTTGAGGAGTTAGGGTTTGAGTCGGTCGAAACCGCTGACGACCCGGAAGACCTCTTCCTGCACATCGTTATAGACGAAAGACGTGGTTACTGTCTGAGTCTTTCGGTGCTGTACCTTGCCCTCGCCGAGAGAATCGGACTGCCGATGTACGGCGTGGTGGTGCCGGGGCATTTCTTTGTGAGATACGACGATGGGCACAGGCAATTCAATATAGAAACAACGAGCAAAGGAGGTAATGCGCCGGACAAACATTATCTGGACAAATTCAAGCCTCCAAAGATTAGCGACAGTGTGTATATGAAGAATCTGACCAAGCGCGAGACTTTAGGCTGCTTTTTCAATAATCTTGGCAACAGTTACAGCGATGTCGGCATGATCGACACGGCTATTGTCGAGTTGGAAAGGGCAGTGAGAATAAATCCATCATTGACCGAGGCGCACACAAACCTCGGCAACATGTACCTTAAGAAGGGCTGGGCCCAGGACGCGATAGAGGAGTATATGTTGGGCCTGAATGTCGTCAGCGACGATGCAAAAGCACACTATAACCTTGCCAATGCGTACAGCCAGACGGGCCAATTCGGCAAGGCGATATTCCAATACAAAAAAGCGATAGAGCTTCAGGCCGACTTCGTGGATGCCTACAGAAACATGGCCAATATCTATCGAAGGCAAAAAGTTTTTGGCAAAGCTATACTGGAACTGAAAATGGCTATCAACATCAAGCCGGATGACAGTGAGACCTACAGGCAGTTGGGTGATGTTTACAGGGAGAAGGGAGATTACGCTTCAGCCGTTGGGCAATACAAAAAAGCACTGAGGATTGAGCCCGACTCTTTCGGTGCCAACATCAGCCTGGGGTACGGCTACCTGGACAGCGGTAAGCTCGAAGAAGCAGTTGCACAATTCATAATCTCAATCAGGCTTAATCCATCTGAAGCCAGTGCCTATTTCGGGCTTGCAAATGCGTACAATAAATTGGGCTGGATGGACGACGAAATCGATACGTATTTAGAGCTACTGTCAATTGAGCCTGACATGGTTGCGGCGTTGCAGAACCTCGGCAATGCTTATGTCTCCAAAGAGATGTATGCCGATGCGGCTGGCATATACCTGCGGGCTATCGAGATTGAGCCGGGCAGTTCGCAGTTGTACTATAACCTTGGTGTGGTCTATGCGAATATGGAACTCTATGGGCAGGCGACGGAGCAATACTTAAATGCCATTGAGCTTGATGCAAAAAACGCGGCTGCCCACCACGGTCTTGCGATAAGCTACTACATGTTGAAGCAATCTGACCAGGCCCGGCATCACATTCGTGTCGCACAGCAACTTGGCTTTAAAGTAAATGCCGAGTTGCTCAAAGCCCTTGAAAAGTAACGGTTAAACGAAAGGAGTACGAAAAAATGAAGAAGGCGTTGATCACAATTTTGGTTGCAATTTTGATTGTAGTGGTAATTGTGGCGGTCCTGGTGAATCGTTTTGGTGACCGGGCGTTAAAGGTGGGTATCGAAACGGCTGCGACTAAGGTATTGGGGGTGGCTGTTACAGTTGAGGATGTCTCACTATCGCTGTTCGGTGGGACACTGGACATAAAGGGCCTGGTGATAAGCAATCCGGCGGGCTATGAGCATCCGAATTTGCTTGAGTTAGGCACAGCTCACGTGGACGTGGATGTAAAGTCCTTGTTGAGCGACACCGTCAAAATCGAAGATATTAGGCTTGACGGGGTTACGGTTGTCATCGAGCAAAAGGGCCTTTCAAACAACCTCAACGTTGTACTTGCCGCGATTTCAAGTGGTGCCCAGCAAGAGGACAAGCCGGAGCAGGAGCGGGCACCGGGTAAGAAACTGCAGATAACGAATCTGGAAGTTTCAAACGTGAAGGTCAAGGTGAAACTGCTTCCGATTCCCGGCCGTGCGGATACGGTGGAACTGAACCTTGCACCTATCAAGATGACCAATCTTGGCAGCGACAAAAAACTGGACACGGCGATGCTCACAGGAAAGATCCTGACTGCGATTGCGAAGGGTGTTGCCCAGCAGGGTATCGGCGTGCTGCCGAAAGAGATCACAGGTCAGATCAAATCAACGCTGACCGAGCAAGGGGCAATCGTTATCGAGACGGGCAAAAAGGTCATAGAGGAAAGTAAAGACGTGATTGAAAAGGGCAAGGATGTCGGCCAAGACGCTCTTGATGCTTTGAAGGGTATTTTCAAAAAGTAGCACGGACAAATGTGTATGTCCGGATTGATGAGGTGTCGAGTTAGTCAATGGCTCAGGACATTTTTAAATTGGTAAGACAGAAGGAGACTCAATTCCGGCAGCATTTGCGGCGAGGAGTAATAATTACTCCCGGCGCGATAGGTGATTGTCTGCTGATGCTGCCCTTGGCGAGGTTTATGAAAGAATCCTGCAAGCTGGGCGGCATAGAATTTATCGGTCACACCGAATACATAGACTTTTACCCGGGCAGAACGTGCGTGGATGGTATCCGCTCGATAGATTCTATCGACTTTCATCGACTGTTTGCCGGCGTGAAGGATTTTACGGTCGAAGACGGTGATGCGTTGATTACAGCGTTCGGTCGTTATGAATGGATTACCAGCTTTTTGGGAGCGGGCGACAGCAACTTCGAACACAATCTGATTTATACCGTCAACTGCCACCGGGCCACCGAGGTTACTACGTTACCGCTGGAGGCGAAAGATAAGTTCAACGGCCATATCAGTGAATTCTACATCCGCCGGTTTAACGCGGCCAACATTCTGTGGGTGGCACCGCCGAAGTTTGACGCCAGGGCCAGATTAGTGCAGCCAACACAAGCTGATATTTGCTGCGGCCAAAGCCTCCTGCAAACACAGGGTATAGATCCGGCCCGGCGAGTCGTTATCATCCATCCCGGCAGCGGCGGCAGGGAAAAATGCTGGCATTTAGATAATTTCTGCAAACTGGCCGAGACGCTTGCCAAAAAAGATATGCAGGTGCTGTTTCTATTAGGCCCTGCCGAATTGGAGAGGTTCGACGATAAGGCCACCAAAAGGATTGAGGGGGTCGGCAAATGTATGTCCGGCCTGGGGCTTGTGGAAGTGATGCAGATTTTGGCCTGTGCGGATTTGTACATTGGCAACGACAGCGGGATTACACATCTTGCAGCTGTTCTCGGCGCACCGACATTAGCCATCTTCGGCGCAACGGACGCGAAGTTGTACGGCCCCATCGGCCTACAGGTAACACTCTTTAGCGCCGAAGCCGAAAGCTTCACCAGGCCATCTGCGAAATCCGTCCAGCAGGTCATGGAAGCTGCTTGCCAAATAACGACAGTGGATGAATCATAGAAGAATGCCATCCCTTTGGCCTTCGGCCAAAAGGCTGCCACCCACTTTAGTCATCCCTTTCGCCTTCGGCGAAAAGGCTGCCACACGTCATAATGATTTTATATTGTATACCTGCTTTCGCAGGCACAAGCATTTTATATTGTAGATTAGGTGGAATCGCTTCGCGGGTTTGTTTTAATCCCGACAAGTCGGGACTGCGCTCGGGATGACGACGATTTCCTGACTCCGCTGCGCTTCGCTCGAAATGACAAGTTATACCAATTGTATTTAGAGCCTGTAACAAAACAACGCAAAGTGCCAATATCAATACTGAAAACGAAGGTTTTCTTGCAGTTTTGATATAGGCTCTTAATATGTGCGCTTAGCGTAATGGCAATTTGCTACTTAGCTGCTATTTACCCGTCGCTTACGCTCCGGGCTCTGTTGGGCCAAAGCGCAAGAATTAACTCCAATTGGTATTAGGTTTCGTTGGGGCTCAAGATCGGTTAAGCGTCATCCTCTTCATCTGAATCTTCGGGCTGCTCGCTGTCTTCGGCTTCGGCTATATCCTCAAGCAAATCATCGAGCTTTTTGGTCATGTTGTCGGCTTTAAACCCGGGGATCTGGTAAATCCAAGCAGCGTGCTTTTCGGAGAACTTCCTTGCACTGTCCCTGGCCAACAATATGGCCTCTTTCTTCTTAAGTTCCTCCTCGGATTCTACCTCGCGCTCCTTGGTTACGAGCGTCTGGTCGGTGAACATCGCTTCGCATTTGATATACGTCTTATCGTCTTTCTCTGCAACGGCGAAGGTGTAAACGGTGGAGTCGTCAAGCCGGCAGAGGTACGTCCTGTCAAACTTCAGGTCGGAGGTGTCCGACGCTTCTTTGATGACGTCGTCGAAAGACAAGTTTGTGAGCACAAAGAAAACACGCTCATATTCCGTATCCTTGAGCTTTTTGCCGGCGGGCATGTTTTCAAGGGTGATGACTGAGTCGGTTCCTTCGGCCTTCAAGGTGTAAGTTTCATCCGGTGAGGCAATAGTAACAGAAGTGATCTTGTCGCGGTCGATACTGAGAAGGGTCGTATCGATGAAGTCCATAGCGGAAAAGCGGGAAGGCCAGGGCCTGTCGATTGTAAGATACACGTCATTGCTCGAGATGAGTCGGACGTATGAGCCGTCTCTGTCCTTGCCTGGGGGGGAAATCAGCAGACCGGTTATCGGTTTACTATCGGCGCCGAAAAGCTTGACGACGTGGGCTGCTGCTGTTTCGGTTACGCCGAGGTCTGCGTGGTTTGCAGCATTGCTGGTGACAAATTCGGCGGTCTTTATGTCCAGACAGGCAGCAATAACTCCGTTTATTTCAGTTAACTTGGCCGGGTAATCGTCTTTGTTTGCGACGACAAAACGGTTGTTACTGCGCGTAAGTATTACCTGGTCGTCGGCCATACCCAACACAATTGAAGCAATCTTGTTTGTGTCCAGCCCCTGCAAGAGATAGGATGGACCGCTTACCGAAACAGATGATTGCGTAGTCGATAGTCGGAGTTGCACCCCGGCCAATACGACCATGACGATTGCGGCGACACCCAGTATCGCAAGTTTTTTATTGCTCATTATTACACTCCCGGTGAAGTTCTTCGACCTCAGGCATCGCTGGCATGACTGATGTGATGCCTCCGCATTACAGCACGGCGGATGCCTAAGACAATTGCTATGATAAGGGTAACCATCGGCCCCGGCAGGGTGCAGAAATTTCGAAGACGCACGCCAAGGTGCTCGATATCCTCACGTTTTTTCATTTTTATGCCCCGCAGGCTACGCTGGGCGGCGTGAATCTTTAGTTCCAGGTCCTTTTTCTTCTGCAGAATCGAGGTTTCAATTATGTCGGCCTCGGTTTCCCTGGAGGTTGAAAGTATTTCGCCCAGTTCCTGCTGAAAGCCTGCGATTTCGGCGTTAATTCTTGCCTCTTCCTCTTTGGTTTCAGCTTCTGCCTTGACCTCAATTTCGTCCACGACGGTAAAGGGTCGCTGGAAGTTACCGCGGGAGCGGATGGAGATAAGATTTGCCGAGCCTGCCAAATCCTCGATGGCATTAAGCAGCAGGGCGCTGTTGTCATCTACGACGGCCAGGCCGAAGATTGTCCGGCGATAGGCCACGAGGTCGGCGATGAAATCAACGTCGGCGAACACAATAACCGCACAATCGTCTTCGGCTTCGGTCAGGCCGGTTATTTTCTTGGTCTTGGTGGCTTTTTCTTCATCACCGGGTTCATCCTCGTCCTGTGTCTCGCCATCACTTTCAGCCAAGTCATCCTCTACTTCAATCCCCTCGGGGAAAGCGGATTTGAATCGGCCCGTAGCAAGATAGGCCATGACTACGGGTTCTGTGCCGTCGGTGAAGTTGCTGAGCATTGTCGGATAATCGGGCATCCTAAGCTCGCCCAGGTTAGATACCGTCCATGAGTTGCCTCGGCTTGTGGTAGTGAGCAGGGGGGTAAGTTGAATGTTTGAGTCGGCCTGGTCCGGCTCCACTTCCTTTAATACGCCCGGGAAAAGGACTCTGACCTGATTGAGGTCGGTGCTGATCGCATTGTCGGTATTGAAACAGCCTGCTATTAGGCGCAAGTAAGCTATGATTTTATCTCGCCTCTGATTGGGTCTTAATGAACCGGAAATGGCCAGGCTTCGGTCGCCTGCAAAGGTATTGGCCGGCATTTGGAGGCCCCAGGTTCGGAGCAATTTATTAAGGTCTGAAGCGGTCTTGTGGCTGAAGGTCTCATACGGGTTCTGCGTGGCGGGTGGCTTGTCTGCGATGCAATGTGGGTCAACGAATACAATCGCCCGGCCGCCTTTAAGAACGAACTGGTCGATTGCGAATTGTGTTTTTTCGCTGAGGTCCTTGGGATGGATGACAAGCAGGATATCGACGTCCTTGATTTCATCAACATTGGTGCTGACTTCTTTTACGTCGTACATCTGCTTGAGTTGCTGGACCACGCCCCACGGAGGCGCCGGTCGCTGACCCTGCATTCGCATCAACTGGGCCATGTATCCGCTGACATTTTCGCCCATAACGGGCAAGGGACTGAGGATGCCGAGACGTTTTTTTTCGCGAGTGATGGCGGTGTCGATTAGATAGCTTATGTCGTATTCGACGAAATTCTGGCGCTCCGGCGAGAAGAATGCGATGGTTTTCTCAACTCCCCACTGGGTCTGGAGCACGAGGCCGAAAAAGAAGCTCTCCTCTTCGGTGATAGAAAAACGCCTGAGACCATAGCGCAGTGCCTGGGCCTCTTCGTCGGAGAACGGCCGAGGGTCGATCATCTCCAGTTCGACCATACCCTTTCCTGCTCGAGCGTATTCATCGAGGAGGGCTTTGACAAAATAGTAGTATTCATTGAAGTAGCGGATTTGATCGGGGCCTTTCATTGCAGCGGTTTTAGTGTAATAGAGCTTTAGCTTTATAGGCTGATTGAGGCCGGCAAGTATTGCCTTTGTGCCGTCCGAAAGGCTGTACAGCCTTTGCTCGGTTACGTCAACTCTCAACGATTTGGCGGCTGTCTGGCAGATGCTAATGGCTGAGAATGTGATAGCGGCCACAAAAACAACGGCTATGATTGCACGCGATACTCTGTTCATCAGCTTGCCTTCCTTTCATCCAGGATAATGCTGCAGGCGGCGATCCACCCGATAATCAGTATCACGAAGTATGCAATGTCCCTGAACTCAATAACGCCTTTCAGGAGGGAGTCGAAGTGGGCCTGGATGCTCATGCTCTCAATTACAGAAACCGCCGGAGCGGGCAGAACGGCTGACAGATAGTTCAGCGTGGTCGGCATACCGGCATAGACCAAAATCGCACAGGCAACGACAGCGAGAATAAAGCTTATGACCTGGTTCTTCGATACTGCCGAAAAGAACGAGCCAACTGCCAGGAATCCTCCGGCCAACAAGAAGCTGCCGATATAACCTGTGATTATCATACCCTCGTCCGGGTCGCCGAGATAACAAACCACAAGGGGCACAGGAAAGGTCAGCAGCAGGGCAATACCGAGGAAGCACCAGGCCGCTATGAACTTGCCGATGACCGCCTGCGGTACGGTTATGGGGAGGGTCAATAATATCTCGATGGAGCCGCTTTTGCGTTCCTCGGACCATAAACGCATGGCTGTCGAGGGGACCATGAAGACAAAAAGCAAAGGCAAATTAGAGAAGAATGTCCGCATGTCGGCCTGGCGAATCTCGTAGAAGCCGTCTCGAAATGTCAGGTAGCCGGCGAAGAACAAAAAAATCACGAGGAATACATAAGCAATCGGTGTTGCAAAGTATCCTTTCAACTCTCTCTTAAATACCGCTGCAAAACTATTCATCTGATAAACTCCTGATATTAACCGCACCGCCGTGGTCGTGTCGGCGAGAGGCGACTACGCACTCTTTTTCGACTGAGTAACTTTACGAAAGACCTCGTCCAAACTGCACTTGTATTTTTCCTTGAGCTGAGTCGGTGTGGAATCCACGAGAATCCTGCCCCTGGCGATGATAATGGTGCGGGTGCATACCTCTTCAACCTCTTCGAGGATGTGTGTTGAAATGATAATGCACTTATCGTGAGTCATTCTGTTGATGAGGCGGCGGACCTCGTGCTTCTGATTGGGGTCAAGGCCGTCTGTAGGCTCATCAAGTATCAGCACGTCCGGATCGTGGATTAACGCTTGCGCTAAGCCTACTCGGCGGCGATAGCCTTTGGAGAGGGTGTCGATTGTTTGATGGTAAACTGACTCAACGGCGCACATCGGCACAATTCGGTCGATTGCCTCTTTTTTTGCCTTGCCTGTAATCCGCCGGGCATCGCAGACGAAATTGAGGAAGCCTGCGACGGTCATCTCGCTGTAGGCAGGTGCATTTTCGGCTAAGTACCCGATGGACTCTCTGACGGCGACGGGGTCGCGGATAATGTCATGGTCGCAAACCGTTGCTGTGCCGCTGTCGGGCGCAAGAAAACAGGCCAACATCCTCATCGCAGTGGTTTTACCCGCTCCGTTAGGGCCGAGAAAGCCCAAGACCTCACCCCGGGCGACGTCGAACGATATGTCATCGACGGCCACTATCGGGCCGAATGTACGCCTTAGCTGTTTGACGCTAATCATAATCTACTCCACAAAACCGCAGTTAATTCAATTGTTGCTGGTTTGACTCACAACCGCAGAATCCGCCTGCTAAGCTCCATCCAGCTTGATTTAGTGCATATTTATATAATAATCAGGCTGCACAAGTCAAGAGTATTTTTTGAACTTGTTTGGGCAAGAATAGGGGAGCAAGTGGCACACGCAGAAAATCCGGAAAGTGGATTAATCATAAGTTTTTTATTTGGAATGAATTACAAGCACCTGGGGAACAAGGATTCGAACCTTGACTAACTGATCCAGAGTCAGTCGTGCTACCGTTACACTATTCCCCAAATTGTTTCGTCCTGCTTATTGTCAAAATCCGATTGTATGGAGCAAAGTTTTGTCCCAATTGCCATTAATCTACCGGTAATGGGGAGATTTTGCAAGGAGATTACGAAGAAAAACGTCGATGAGTTTGCGTGTTATGTTTGCAGTTTCCGCATGGGCAGGCAAGCTGCTCATCCTACCGTTATATTATGAGCCGGGTGTCGGGCTGGTAGCAGGAGGATTACCTGAGTCACCATTGGAGGTCCAGGTATGACTCCACTCTGTACTATGGGAATTACCTGTTAGACCGGAGCCATTGACGGTATTTTGCGCGACAGCCCCAGGATCCGTGCTGCTTGCTGAGGCAACGACACCCGCAGCATGGCTGGCACCGATGTAATCAGTGTAGGTAGCATTGGCTTGGCCAGCTGTCAGAGTCGGTAACATATAGAAGGGGGATTAAGAAGAACAGGTTCTTTGCACACATAGAGTTAGCCCCTTTTAGTGAAAAGTGTGGAAACGGTGAAATTAGCACAGAAATAGATATTCTAATGTCTTCCTCAAGCATTTAGTTTGTCATTTACAGTTCATAAAGCCATTAAATTATCTATTATACCGGCTATCTGCCAAAAAAGCAACGAAATTTAGCTAATCTCTCGTACATAAAGAGGTTAATGCCGTCTTGGGCGCAAAGGTGATGCAAATCGAGGTTTTTGAAAAAAAATACAACAAACACCCCGTATCATGCGTCTATAATATAGTAAAGGCTGTGCGTAGGGTGTGCGCATGCTGTTTTGAAGATTTTTCGCTTGTATTTCGAAAGTATTTTCGTATGATAGTAATAAAGAAGTGGGGAATGGAAGCCGGTCTCCGAGACGACCCAAAAACTATGCGAATTCAAATGAGTATAATTCTTCAGATGCAAAAAAAACGGCCATTATTATTACTGGTAGTTGGTTGCCTTGCGAGTCTGGTTATTGGCCCCGGCTGCAGCACTGAGCATTACAAAACTGAGGCGGATGAGGAGGTGTACAAAATCTTAGACGCCAAATGGGGCGAAGGTTTTGGGTCAAAGGTGAACTACCGGATAAGCGATGTAGAGGCCGGTCCGAATGATTTGCCGCCAAGCTACACTCTGCCGGCCTCCGGTGTGTTATCTTTGGCTGATGCGGTTGCCATCGCGACGGCGAACAATCGAGACTACCAAACCCGAAAAGAACAGTTATATCTCGAGGTGCTGGATTTGACGTTAGTACGTCATTCGTTTGTACGGCAATGGTTTGGGACAATTGACGCCGGGTACGTCAGCAATAAAGACGAAGACAGTAAAAATCCTGGTGAAAAATTAGATGCTGGTGCTGGGTTGAGTTTCAGCCAACTTTTGGCCGACGGGGCAATCATCAGTGCCAACATTGCGATTGACTGGGCGCGTTTCCTGACGGGCGACCCCCGGGCTTCATTAGGTTCGGTCTTGAGTGCGAATATTACTGCGCCGCTCTTGCGGGGCAGTGGCCGCAAGATTGCGCAGGAGAACCTGACGCAGGCCGAGCGAAATGCCTTATATCAGATACGCACGTTCAACCGCTTCAGAAAAACATTTGTGGTTTCGATTGCAACGGACTACTACCGTGTATTGCAGCAAAGAGACGCGGTAACCAATGCCGAGAACGACTATCAAAGAGTGTTTGAATCGAAAGAGCGGCTGGAGATGGAAGCCAAGGCCGGGCGCAAGAAACCTTTCGAGGTGGACCAGGCCCAACAAAGAGTCCTGCAGGCGGGAGACAGTCTCGTACGTGCCCAGGAAAGGTACGAACAGTCACTGGATGAATTCAAGGTAAGGCTGGTGCTGCCCACCGATGCTGAGATTGAATTGGATCAGAATGAACTTAAGGCGCTGGCTGAGCTTGGAATCAGTCAACCGGATTACGCGCTGGAAGAAGCGGTTGAGACGGCCTTGATTCAGCGTCTGGACCTGGCAACCAGCAGAGACCAAGTGGACGATATGGTGCGTAAAGTTGAAGTGGCTGCCGACGGACTCGGAGCAGAACTGAATCTAACCGGTGGTATGACGGTTGGTTCTACGCCGGAGACGGACTATGCAAGGTTGCAATTTCATAATGGTACTTATACATTGGGCCTTAATGCCGACCTGCCGCTTGATAGAAAGAGCGAACGTAATGCTTACCGTAAGGCGCTGATAACATTAGAGCAACAACACCGAGCGTACGAAAATGACACAGATAATGTTAAGTTGGGTGTGCGGGATGCATATCGCGAACTCCAGAAGGCGGCCCAGACTTACCAGATTCAAATGAACAGTTTAGATTTAGCCCAAAAGCGTGTCGAGAGCAGCACATTATTGCTGGAAGCGGGGCGGTTGACAACTCGGGACTTGTTGGATTCTCAGGACGACCTCCTAACTGCTCAGAATCAGCTTACGGCTGCTTTAGTGGGCCATGTTGTTGCAAAATTGAACTTTTTCCGAGACATCGGTGTTCTGCAGGTCAGACCCGATGGAATGTGGGAGCAAGGAACATGATGACCGAAGATAAGAAAAACCAGACACAACAGATACCGAATATTGGCGCACCGGCTGTGGGTCGAGCACTAATGAAGCGCAGGCGCATGTGGGTGATTTTGATAGCAATTGTGTGCGTTGTGGGAGTAACGATATTATTGCTTGCGATGAAGGCGGGAAATTCAACGTCGGCCGATGATGAGTTTAGTACGTTCACCGTCCGGCGGGATAACCTGACCGTTACTGTAACCGAAAGCGGTAGTATCAAGGCCCGCAAAACGATAGAGATCAAATGCGAGCGTGAAAGGGGTGCGACAATCCTGAATATTGTACCTGAAGGGACTTACATTACCCAGGAAGATGTGGACAATGGCTTGGTGCTCGTTGAACTTGATGCGGCCTCGGTAGAAGAAGAACTAACCCAAAGGGAGATGGACCTTGCAAGTGCCGAGGCAAGCTATACGCAAGCGAAAGAATCACACGAAATTCAGATTAAGCAAAACGAAAGTGATATTACTGCGTCTGATCTAAGGGTGAAGTTCGGCTTGATAGACCTTAGGAAATATCTGGGTGACAGTGTCGCCGGAAAATTCGTCGCCAGCGCCGAGACTTTGCCTGAAGATATTGACGATATTGCGGCATTGGTCGACGACCCACAACTCGGAGGCGATGCGCTACAGAGACTTCGTGCTCTGACCGAGGATATCAGTCTCAAGGAGCAAACCTTCAAACTGGCCCAGAGCAGATTGGACTGGAGCCAGAAGCTCTTTGAGAAGAAATATATATCGCAAACTGATATGGAGGCCGACAGCCTGGATAAGGACCGTAAAGAGATCTCCTGGAAGCAGGCCCAGACTGGGACGGACTTATTTAAGAAGTACGAATTTCCAAAACAAGCCGTGCAGCTATTAAGTGACTACAATGAGGCTAAGCGCGCGTTGGACCGAACCTATGCCAGCGCCCGGTCCAAACTTGCGCAGGCCGAGGCCACTTTGAAAAGCTCAGAGTCAAAGTTACGCTCGCGACAAGAGCGCCTGAACAAAACAGTAAAGCAGATTGCAGTAAGTATAATCAGAGCACCTGCCCCGGGGCTGGTAACATATGGTGCAAGTGGAGATGACCACTGGAGAAGAATGCGGCAGGGACCTATTGAGGAAGGAAGTTCGGTACGTGAATACCAGACGATTATATCCCTGCCTGATATGTCGCGAATGACAGCTTCAATCGCTGTTCATGAATCCTCTGTTGATAAAGTTCGGCCTGGACAAAGAGCAACGATAGTCATGGATGCGTTCCCGGATAAGATTTTCAGCGGGGAAGTGATTAAAGTAGCGCCGCTTCCCGACCAGCAGAAGAACTGGCTAAGTCCTGACCTGAAGGTTTATGCAACGGAGGTCGATATAGAGGGCACTTACGATTTTCTCAAGCCCGGTATGAGCGCCAAGGTAGAGATTCTCGTTGAACGGTTGGAAGGTGTTGTCATTGTGCCCGTTCAGGTCGTGGCGAATCGCAGCGGGAAAAAGGTATGCTATGTTTTGGGTTCAGGGCCCCAAGAGCGAGAAGTGAAAACAGGCTCCTTTAACGATACATTTGTGCAGATTCTTGAGGGCCTGGAGCCCGGTGAGAAGGTACTGTTAAGTCCTCCGCGAATAACGGATTCAGGGAACGAAACGAGCTTGGAACCGGAAGCTGAGGCCGCCCCAGAGGGCCGGGTCACAAGCGAATCAGAACCGCAAGCTCAGAGCGAATCGCAACCTGAGCAACAGCAGGGAAGAGAACGCCGCGGTGAATTCGAACTGACGGATGAAATGATTGAGCGCACGATGGGTTTCTTAGAACAAATGAATCCGGAAAAAGCCCAGGAACTGAAGCAGTTGCAGGCGAGCGACCCGGAGAAGTTCAAGGCTGAGTTGAAAAAGCTCATGCAAGAGCAATCTGGAAGAGGTGGACGCGGCGGACGAGGCGAAGGAGGCCCAAGGGGTCGACAGAGGCGAGACGGTGATACAACAAGTCCATAAAACGGTTGATCTCGATAGCGGCGCACCAATTCTGGTGATGGAACAACTGTGCAAGAGTTACTATCTCGGCACGGTTGAACTAAAAGTCCTGCGCGATATCGAGCTAACCATCACGAGCGGCGAATATGTAGCCATCATGGGGCCGAGCGGCTCCGGCAAATCCACGCTACTGAATATGATAGGCTGTCTGGACCGACCCACCAGAGGCAGTTACAAACTCGGCGGCAATAACGTCTCTATGTTAGACGATGACCAGTTGTCATTGATACGCGGCTCACACATCGGTTTTATATTTCAATCGTTTAACCTTATCGACCAGCTTAATGTCATAGAGAACATAGAGATACCGATGTATTACCAGGGCTTTTCCGAACATGACAGTTTCGTCCGTGCGGCCGAATTAGCCGAAATGGTGGGGCTCGGCGACAGGGTTGGTCACCGACCATCAGAGTTGAGCGGCGGACAGCAGCAGCGGGTGGCAATTGCAAGGGCGCTGGCAAACGACCCGCTGATTATTTTAGCTGACGAGCCGACTGGCAATCTCGACTCGGAAAGTGGAGCGGATATTTTGGGTATTCTCGACCGCCTGCACGAGGAGGGCAAAACCGTTATTGTAGTTACACATGACGACAATATTGCCGCACACGCCCGCCGAATAATACATCTTTTTGACGGCTGGATAAAGCGACAGGAATACAAGGACAGGCAACTGAGATAAGTTATGCTTTTATTTCGTCTAAAACGTACGTTTAAGTTGGGCATAAAGAGCCTGTGGATGCATCGGCTGCGCTCGACCCTGACAGCATTGGGCATAATCTTCGGCGTCTCATCCGTAATTTCCATGCTGGCCATCGGTGAAGGGGCAAGTCGTCAGGCGCAGGAACAGATTGCCCGCTTAGGCAGCCTGAATATTATCGTCAAGACGATAAAGCCGCCGGAAGACCAGGGGTCAACCACCCAGGAACAGACAATGGTTGAATACGGTTTGACCTACGTCGATGCGGAGCGTTTTCGCAACAGCATACCTGATGTCCAGGTTGTTGTCCCCAGCCGCCGTGTTTCACAGCAGGCCCGGTATCGCAACCGCAAGGTAGCCACCGAAATACTTGGGACGGTGCCGTGGTACACGGACATATCGCCCATTCGGCTGCTTAGGGGCCGGTTTCTGAGCAGCGTTGACATGCACCATAAGCAGAGCGTCTGCGTGGTTGATGAGCAAGTGGTAACGGCGTTGTTTGCCTTTGACGACCCATTGGGTCTGGACGTCAAAATTGCAAGCGATTACTATCGAGTGGTTGGCATTGTCAGTGTCCACGACCCCCAGACACCCGGCAACAACATTACAGGTAGCGCTGCCGCAGCACCGAGTGGCGGCGGTGCGAACGTAGGCACTATCTATATCCCACTGACGACTGTTAAGGACCGGTTCGGAGAGATATCGATACAGGTCAGCGGCAGCAGCGGCGCCAGCATAGAGAAAGTCGAACTTCAGGAGATTGTCGTAAAAGTCGGGGCCATAAACGAGGTGCTGCGGACGCGCGCTGTTCTGGAGACGTTGTTGGAGCGATTTCACAAGAAGAACGACTATCAGGTAGTCGTGCCGCTGGAGTTGCTGCGACAGGCGAAGGATTTTGCGCGGATTTTCAGTATTGTTTTAGGGTCGATCGCGGCGATTTCACTTCTGGTCGGCGGCATCGGGATCATGAATATTATGTTAGCAACCGTCAGTGAGAGGACCCGCGAGATCGGCATCCGACGTGCTCTCGGCGCCAGGAAGCGCGATATCATTATTCAATTCCTTTCGGAAACACTGCTGTTGACGTTGACGGGAGGTATTCTTGGCATTGTGTTAGGTTCTGCGATTCCGTTTTTCGTAACTTACTTCAGTAAGCATCCCACGGCAATTACAGGCGGCTCATTGGTGTTGGCTTTTGGCATTAGTGCGGCGGTGGGTATAACGTTTGGATTGTACCCGGCCTATCGAGCGGCGAATATGGACCCGATAGAGTCGCTGCGGCACGAGTAGTGCCCGAGCCACTGCGCATCCTGCGGCAGGTGCAGGAGGCGCGCCAAGTTGGCCATGTTTGAACCATTGCTCCTGTCCCATCGTGTTCGGCGTTGGTAAGGCGGCGGCAGTTATAGGACATTCTGGTCGTTCTTGTGTGGGCTGTCGAAAAAAACGGGATTCACACAGCGTTACTCACGCCTGCATATTGGCAGCTCAAGTTATGGTTCTGCGCCGAGCTTCGCTGCGACCGCAACGGTGGGCGGGGGGTGCGTTGTTTCCAAAGCATCACAAGATTATCGGACACAGTACGGTTTCGGCAGAAGAACTGTCGATTTAACGGTGTGGGCCAAGAGCAAGCAGCCAACAACGATGATTTTATCGGGCGCCGAAGCGGTTAAAACCGCTGTTTCGAAGAGCGAATTGGCATATTTGGCGTTACTTCTTATATTTTACACATGATGAGGGGAAACTGCTGGGGTAGGGCACGGCACTTGCTGCTAATGACCGGCTCGATTCGTGACGACTGTATTGACAACGGCACAGTGCAGTTAGTGTGGCTTCGTTGCCGCTGCAATTAGAGTGTACCTGAGAAATGACTTGCAATACGGGTACGGAGTGAATCGTGTTTGACTTTTTGAAAAAGCGCGTTTTTCCAACCGGCGTGGACCTTGGCAGCGGCTACATAAAGATGGCTCAGTTGGGTTTTGACGGGAACCAGTTTTTCCTTCATGCTGCTGGACGTGAGGAAAGGCCGAAAGATATCGAACCGGATAGTGCCCAGTGGCAAAGATGGGTGGCGGCGACCGCAAAAGAGATGATTGGTAAGGGCGGGTTTAGTGGCAGGCAGGTCGTAACGGCAATGCCGGCGGATGATGTATTTATCGATCAAATAAAGATTCCGAAAACTGCAGATGAAAAAATCGAGCAGGTGGTTTTGGCTAAGATCAAGCCTAAGCTGCCTTTTGACGCGAGCGGTGCGATGGTCAAGTACGTAGTTTCGGACGGACAATGCGGCAACGGTGAGATGGGTGTGCTTGTGATGGCCGGTGAGAGGCGGATAGTTGACCGGCATCTGGCGATATATGAGAAAGCCAACCTCCAGATTTGCAGGATGAGCGTTTGGCCGCTGGCAATGACCAACAGCTATGTGAAATTCTTCGGCAGGCGAGCGGAAGACCGCGAAATAGTGGCTATGCTCGTTGATATCGGCGCCAACCACACCAATATCGTCATATGCAGGTACAGCAATCTTCTTTTGGCCAGAATGATACCAATAGGTTTCGGGCAGCTCGAATACAACGAGATGCTCGAAAGGCTGATGGACGAGATGAATGCCTGCTGCAGGTATTTTGAATTGGTCTCAGAGGGCGCTCAAATCCACCGCCTGGTTCTCATATCCGGTCGAAGCATGGACAGGACCATTTGTGAAAGGGTTGCTGAGCTTGCAAAGGGGATGCAGATACCGGCGCAGATTGGCGACGTGCTTGCTGCGATCCAGGTACGGCGTGGCTGTTGTTTTGATATTGAAAGGCGGGGCCGGCAGGTTGACTGGGCTACCGCATTTGGGCTTAGCCTGCCCGAAATGTAAGGTCGAACGAGAGATTATGTTGAAAAAATGCAGGTGAGAACATGGTCAAGATAGATTTTGTACCAAATGACTATATTCAGCAGCGCCAGTCCAGCAGGGCTAACTTCATGTACCTCGTGCTGTTTATGATTCTTATGGCAGCCGTAGGCGTTACATTTTCAATCTTAAAGCTTCGTGAGCAATCGGTGAAGTCCTCACTTGCGACTGTTGACGCGAAGATGGGGAAGGCCCAGGAGCAGATCGCCCAGCTTGAGGAGCTTCAGAGAAAGGGAAAAGCGATGATGAAGACGATGGCCATGGCGGCCGAGCTTCTTGAGCCCGTGCCAAAAAGCGTTGTGCTGGCGTGCCTGACGAATAATATGCCCTCCGGCGTGTCCCTTCTGGAACTGAAGGTCACGTCCAAACAAGCAAAGGCATTCGTGTCGAAGTCGTCTGCGAGCCAGTATCAGGCCGCAACCTCCGCTGCCGGCACTGAGCCGGGTTCTGTTTCGAAGGAAAGATTGTTAGAAACGCATATCGAAATCAAAGGCATTGCGCCCAGCGATATTGAAGTCGCTAATTACATTGCCCGACTTGGTGGCTCCATTCTGTTGACAAATGTCGCACTGGTGGAGTCGAAGGAGCACAAGATGGACAAGACAAAGTTTCGCGAGTTCAAGCTGACCGCAATGCTCAGGACAGATATACGGCTTACCAAAGAGGACATTGAGAGTATAAGGGCAAAAAGCAACAGAACAATATAACAACTGAGTTGATGCCTTTGGTGGTGCGGCGAATAGTGGATAAATTGATTTGTGTTAAGGGATCCGATTATGATAAGTGGTTTAAGAAAGATCGTGTTTTTTATTTTGCTTGTGGGACTGGCTTATGTCTCCCATACCTACATGATCAAACCGGCCAACCAGCATCTGGTACAGGAAAGAGCGAGGGTTGAGCAGAAGCTGGCGAAACTTCGGGAGCTTGAAAGGGCGACCACCACTGCCGAGAACCTTACCGAACAACTTGAGCAGATGGCCGAAGCCATGCAATACTTCGAGAGCAAGCTCCCTCCAACCAGCGAGATTTACACGGTCCTCGAAAATGTTACTATAATTGCACAGAGGCGGGGACTCATTCCGAAAACGATTCGAACGCTTAAACGCGAAGAAAACAGCGGCTACATAGAACAGCCCTTGAAAATGGAGCTACACGGCGATTTCAATTCGTACTATTCGTTTCTTCTGGACCTGGAAAAACTCGACCGAATAACCAAGATACGCCAGCTTTCGCTGAAGAAGAAGCTGAAACGCGAAGGACAGATCGAAGCCACGTTTGTAGTAAGCATATTCTTTCAGGATTCCAATACATGAGAACTTTACATTTGGCTGATAAATCCTTTTTACAGATTGAATTACTTACTGTCGGTTGTGCATCAGAGCGCCTTTTCTTAAGACGGTAAGTGTCCAATGGAATTTATGGAGTTTGGCTATGCTTTCATTTATGCAGGATAACAGTCGTATCAATACCGGTGAGCCCGAAGGCGGCGACGCAGAACTCAATGAAGACCAGAGCACCGCCGAGCAGGACTATCTCACGCCGGCGGCGCACGGAAAGAATGCAAAGCGCACCACGATAATCCTGGTGGTTCTGTTTACCGTTGGAGCCTTGTGTATTTGGTTTATGATCAAAAAGGTCGCCCCCGGGCTTGTCGCTGCCGCAATGAGTCCCGAGGAGGTGCAGATTGAAAACGCCCTTGCACAGTTGACGGGTATCAAAACACAAATGCACAACCGCATAGACCAGATGCTCGGCCAATTCTATCAGTTTGCCAATGTTGACCAGATCGGAGTAGGCGAACTAAAGAAGAATCCTTTCAGACACGAGCTATATCTATCCGATATTGAAGGCTTGTTTGACGAGGATGCAAAGAGCTCGAATACCTCCACTGGAGGTGATTTGCAACTCTGGGGCATTTTGCAGACCGAACAGGGCAACTGCTGTATGATTAACGATAAAATCGTGTATGAGGGTGACTGGATAGGCGGGCTTAAGGTAGTCCAAATTACAGGCAAGTTTGTTGAGCTTGTTTCCACAAGCGGTTCACAAGTTATTTTAAAGATGCCCGAATGAAACGTTTTTTTGGATCTGATAAAAAAGCCGACCCGAGCGACGATGGGGCCGAAGGCGTCGGTGTCGATGGTGATGATGAACAGTTGGTTCGCGGCCTGAGCAATCTCTATTCACCCGAGACGGCTGAGGACTCTCATGTGCGTGATATTGCGGATGTGCTGCTGGAGATGGGCAAGATAAACAGCCAGCAGCTGGATAAGGTGCACAGCGAGAGCCTGAAAAGCAGCGGCAGTAATATTGAGCAGGTTATTCTGCGTTCCGGCGTTGCCGGTGCAGACGACATCCTCGCCGCCAAGGCAAAATTGTACAGATTTGAGTTTCGCCATATTGAAGCCTCGGAGGTTGATAGAGTTGCTTTTGATAAACTTGACCTCAACCACATAAGAAGCAGTCATATCATGCCCATTGCGATTGACGGTGATACTCTCGTAATTGCCACCAGTGAGCCGGCTAACGTTTTTGCCATTGATGATGTCAAACGCCAGAGCGAAATGCCCGTTCGTGTGGTGGTAGCGACCGAGAGCGACATCGATGCTGTTTGCAATGAGTTTGACGAGAGGGAATTTGGGTACGATGTCGATGAAATCATGAGTGATATGGCTGACATTGAGGTCCTCAAAGATATTGAGGATGATACCGAGGATCTGGAAAAAAGCGCGGGTGAGTCCCCGGTGATAAAGTTCGTCAATTATCTTTTAACGAACGCTTTACGTGAAAATGCCAGTGATATTCACATCGAGCCGAAGGAGAAGTACACCAAGATTCGTTATCGCATAGACGGCGTTCTTTTTGATACGATGCAGGCCCCGGCCAAGATGCACCCCGCGATCGTTTCTCGACTCAAAATCATGTCGAATCTCGACATCTCGGAACGCCGTCTGCCCCAGGACGGCAAGATATCCGTTATCATGGGTGGCAGGGGGATCGATTTGCGCGTTTCGGTACTGCCAACCAGCCGGGGAGAAAAGGTTGTTATTCGTCTGCTCGACAGCGCATCGATTATGCGCGGTCTCGGTGACTCGGGAATGGAGCCTGAAATCCTGAAGGCCTTCAAAGAGCAGATAGCTCTGCCTCATGGTATTTTGCTCGTTACAGGGCCCACCGGTTCCGGTAAAAGCACAACCCTTTATTCCGCCCTGAGCCAGATGGACAGCAGCACTTTGAACGTATCCACCGTGGAAGACCCTGTCGAATACAACCTTCCGTTTGCCAACCAGGTCCAGGCCCATGAGAAAATCGGATTAACCTTCTCCGCCGCCCTCAGGAGCCTCCTGCGACAGGACCCGGACATCATGATGATTGGCGAGATTCGCGACAACGAGACCGCCCGGATAGCGGTACAGGCTGCCCTTACCGGGCATCTGGTGCTTTCAACGCTGCACACAAACGACGCACCGAGCAGTATCACCAGACTCGTCAATATCGGGATTGAGCCGTATTTGGTGGCTGCATCGTTAAATGCCGTGATTGCACAGCGATTGGTAAGGCGTATATGTCCCGATTGCAAAGAGGTCTATAAGATTCCGAAAAACATGCGAAAGTATGTTAAAGATGCCGGTATCAAACCGACGCAGCTGATGCACGGAGCCGGCTGCGACAAGTGCCGAAAGAGCGGTTATGTCGGAAGGATCGGTATTTTCGAGCTGCTCATCATTGACGATAAGTTCAGGAACATCATCAATGAGGACGCCTCGGTAAACAGCACAAGACGAGCCTTCGCCGAAAGCGGACAGCATAACTTATTTGACGATGGAATAGAAAAGGTCAAGCGGGGCTTGACCACTATCGAGGAGGTGCTGAGGGTCACACAGGCCTGTGAGCAAAACGAGGACAGAATTAATGCGGACAGCGTGAGTGAAACGGTGAACGCGGATGATTGTCCTTCGACGAAAGAATCGGGACAGAGCGTAGCTCAAGGATAATACTCCGATGCGCTCGAGCTTAATGGGAAAAGAAGATGATTAATGTTAAAGAAATGCTTACCAGAGCAATTGAACACGGTGCTTCGGACGTTCATGTCAATGCTGCCATGCCGCCGATAATGCGGGTCAACACGGAATTGATTGCCATGGATTTGCCCACTTTGAGTGATGAGGATATCAGGCAGATGCTGCTTGGTATGATAGGCCCGGAGAAATTCAACAAATTTGAAGCAAACAGAGATATCGACTTCTCCGCGATGATAGACGACGGCAGCAGATTCCGCGTTAACGCCCATTTTCAGCGTGAGTCCGCAGCCATTTCCTTCAGAGTGGTTTCCAGCCACATACCGGCGATTGAGGACTTGCACCTGCCCGACATCGTTCGGGATTTGACTGATTTACCCAGAGGCCTTGTGCTGGTAACGGGCCATACCGGTTCCGGCAAAAGCACGACTTTGGCCTCGATGATAGAAGCGATAAACCTGAGGTACGCCAAGCGTGTTGTCACCCTCGAAGATCCCATCGAATATGCGTTCGAAAATAAACATTGCATGATTGAGCAGCGCGAGATTGGTTCCGACTGTACGGATTTTGCATCCGGATTGAGACATGTGCTCAGGCAGGACCCGGACATAATCCTTGTTGGTGAGATGCGGGATCTGGAGGCGACCAGTTCGACGATTACGGCCGCCGAGACCGGCCATCTTGTGCTCTCAACGCTTCATACTGTAAACGCCTCACAAACGGTTGAACGTATTATTGATATTTATCCAGCCACACAGCAGAACCAGATTCGGGCAATGCTTGCCAATACCCTCCAGGCGGTGATTTCGCAGACGCTTTTCAAACGAATTGATGAGCCCGGCATGGTGCCATGTGTGGAAATTCTGCTTTGCACCTCGGCAGTAAGAAACACCATCCGTGAGAACAGAATCTATGAGATACCGAATATCATTGAGACGTCGCGCAAGGTAGGGATGCAGACCATGGATTTCAGTATTGCTGATATGTACTTCAAGGGTTTCATAGACAGAGAAGAAGCGATCATCCGCTCGACCAATCCGGGCAAGATGGACAAGCAGTTGACGCCCGCAGGGCATGTTACCGCCGCCACGGCCGAAGGAAAAAGACCGTAATTTCCTGTAGGAGCTAATACCATGGCACCCTTAGAACAGACACTTGTAGATTCGCAAAAGCAAACGTCTGACAGCCGCCCCGGGCCCCAGGCTCTTCGCACAGAGGTAATTAAGCACCCGGATGCTGGTGCCGAACAAACTCTTCTGGAAAAGATAACGAACTTCAGCGTGGAATTCGGCCCCAGCAGAAAGGACATACTGGATTTCACGAATCAGCTTGCCGTAATGATAAAGGCCGGGATAGGTCTGCCCGATGCGCTGGAGTCGATAGGCGAGCAGATAGATAAAAAAAAGTTCAAGGCGATAGTCGTAGATTTGAAGGAGCGGATTGAGGCCGGCCAGAGCTTCTCCCAGGCGCTCGGTGAACATATCGATGTCTTCGGAAATTTGTATGTCAACATGGTGGCAGCGGCGGAGATTTGCGGCTCGATGAGTTCAATGCTCCAGCGATTGGTTGAATATCTCGACCAGGAGGCGCAGACACGCTCACAGGTCATCGGCGCCATGATTTATCCGATGATAATAGCTGTTATGGCCGTGACCACGACAGTTTTTCTGCTGGTGTTTGTGCTGCCAAGGTTCTTGACAGTTTTTGCCGGAAAGGAGCATTTGCTGCCGGCACCCACGAAAATAATCATGGCTGCCAGCGGTTTTCTGCGCGGATATTGGTTTGTGGTGCTGCCGGCCGTGTGTGGTGCATTTTGTGCGTTCTGGTACTTCATCAATACGAAGGTCGGAAGACTGTGGTGGGACAAAACCAAACTTAGAATCCCTCTGCTGAAGACATTGTGCCGCAGTCTTTACATAACCAGGAGCCTGCATACGATGGGCGTGCTGACAGGGGCCGGGGTGCCCATCCTCGACACGATTTCGATAACCGCACAAATTTCAGGCAATGTGCTTTATGAAAGGATGTGGCGCGAGGTTCATAATGCGGTGCGCCAGGGCAAAAAAATCACCGAGAGCCTGAGCAATTACTCCCTTATGCCGAACAACGTTGTGCGAATGATTCGAGCCGGCGAAGAATCGGGAACGCTCAGTGACGTCTTGAAGGACGTAGCCGAATTCTACGCAAGGGAGCTAAAAACGGTCATCAAGATGGTTACCTCGATGATTGAGCCTATCATGATTGTGCTGATGGGTTTCCTGGTGGGCTTTATCGCGATGAGTATCATTCTGCCGATATTCAAGATGTCCAAGGTTGTTACAGGCTGATTGGAGGTCTCGTCTCATGGCTGATTCCAACAAAAACAGCACACGAGCCGGCGCCGGCTTTACACTCATCGAGGCGATGATCGCCACGCTGCTCCTTGCCATTGCGATAATAGCGCTTATGGTCTCCAACCAGGCTTTTACCCAGGTCAATAGTGCCGGCATAGACCTGTCGACCGCTGAATTTCTCATCGAGGAGGTCCGGGAGTTAACGGCCTCTCTGAAATTTGATGAATTGGCGGGCTTTGCGGCGGGTAGTCCTTTTTCACCACCGATTGACGTCAGCGGTGCCGATTTGGCGGCGTTTTCGAACTTCACACAGCAGGTAACCGTTCAAAATGTAAGCGCTTCGGATTTCACGGTCCCGGAGGCGGGCAGTGATTTCGCTCGTGTAACGGTAACCGTCCTGCGCAACGGCAGCGCAATCAGCTCAGCCGACTGGATAAGGGTCAAACTGGAATAAGGGCTCGATAACCCGGTCCGGAGGGAGTGCATTATGAATTTGAGAAAAACAAAATCGAAGGATGGTTTTACTCTCGTCGAAGTGTTGCTGTCGCTGGCAATTTTAGGGATGCTCCTTGCGGCTGTGGCGCTTGCGTTTAACGCATCGGCAGTCAACTACAGCCAAAATGAAGCCATGTTCAAGGCGATGAACACGGCCCGGCAGGTACTACTAAGAATCACGACCGAGGTACGGACCGCGCAGAGTGTCGCCCTGATCGGCACGGGTTCCGGCGATGACCCTCTTGATTACAGTCAGTGCAGCATGATTACCTCCGACAGTCGAAATATTACATATCGCTACAACAGTGCCAACAATACGCTGTACCTCGATGACAATCTCGCAAGCTCCAGTTACGTTATGTGCGAGAATGTTACAGCCATAACTTTCAAAAGGACCACCGTCCCAGGCGACCTCTCATCGATAAGGAGTGTGCGTATATCCATCACGGTAGCAGCCGACGACCTGTCGCAGACACTTGCCACCGCCGCGGTCGTCAGGCGGAATCTGTAACAATCGGAGTAGGCCATCCCTTTCGCCTTCGGCCCCGCCAGCAGGTGTATTAAGTTCCCCTTTTGCATGTGCCAATTCTTGTTGATAAGGTGAGTCTGCATCGTTATATTTCCACGGTTAGGCTTTTGCGGGTTAGCTATGTGGAAAAGTTCAATGAAACGGATTGTATATATCATTTTGATAGGTGTTCTGGTCGTTTGTGCAGCCCTGGTTGGAGAGGCTATTTTTGACAGCGGCCTTCGACAATATCGCAGATTATATGGTATGCTAACTCGTGTATCTCCTGAGCGGCGGCTGTATTTGGTGCATCGATGCAAAGACACACGTCCGCCATTTCCTCAAGCTCGGTATTTGCTTTTCCCGTAAACGCGACAACGGTTGCTTTCTTTTGTTTTGCCAATTTCGCCGCAGCGATGACATTTGGCGAAATGCCGCTGGTTGAAATTGCCCACAGAATGTCATTTGGCTTCACCAGGGCCTCGACTTGCCGGCTGAAAATATGCTCGAAACCGTAATCGTTGGCGATGGAGGTAAGGGCCGATGTGTCAGTGGTAAGGGCGACAGCGGGCAGGCCTTTTCTTTCGCGTTCGAACCTGCCGACTAATTCACTTGCGATATGCTGGGCATCTGCCGCCGAGCCGCCGTTGCCGCAAATGTAAACACAGCCGTCACTTTTAAGGCATTTAATAAGCGTCTCAGCAATAGCGATTATACTTTCGGCGCACTTGCTCTCAAACTGGGCGACCAGCTTCTTATGCGTCTCGATTCTATCAGCGACTATTTCCTTCATTCGCGACTTTCCTTATGTTATGACCGCGTTATAGTTATCAGTGGCGTTTAACACAGCCATTATAGTATCGAAGCTGCCAACAATATGCAACAAGGCTCTTTGTTTGGGCCAAATGTCATTCTGAGCCCCGATATAATATCGGGGAGAAGAATCTCGTGCGTACAATTGTCATTCCTGCGGAAGCAGGAATCCACGACGTACGGCGGGAGAATGGATTCCAAATCAAGTTTGGAATGACAGGAAAGGTGGCTCCTAAGTCATTGATATTAAGCAACTTGCAGTTTCTATGGCATAGTACCGAATTTTGTGTTATGTTGATAGTATGCGAGTGGCATTAGGACAATTTAACCCCTGTGTGGGCGATATCGCCGGCAATGTGAACAAGATGCGGGCAATGCATGCCGATGCAGCCAAGCTCGGTGCGGATGTCCTGATTTTCACGGAAATGTGCGTCTGCGGATATCCGCCGGAAGATTTGCTGCTGAAAAAGCATTTCTTGGACGACAATAGCTCGGCTGTCGAACAATTTGCAGCCGACTGTGCCGACATGACCATTATCGTCGGTTTTGCCGAAGCGGACGGCCCAAACCGTTTCAACTCGCTAGCCGTGCTGCAAGGTGGAAAGATACGGAAGATTTACCGCAAGATTGTGTTGCCGAATTACGGTGTGTTCGACGAGCAAAGATATTTTCAGCAGGGCACTGAGCCGGCGGTAATTGATGTTGACGGTTTGAATCTGGTGCTGACAATTTGTGAGGATATATGGCAGCTTGAACGCTTAGATGAATTCTTAAAGGATACCGGCCGTAAAGATGTGATTATAAATATATCGGCCTCTCCATTTCACGTTGGCAAAATTCGCCAAAGACAACAGACCCTGAGTCAATGCGCGAGGCATTTTAACTGTGCCGTTGCCTACTGCAATCTCGTAGGTGGTCAGGATGAGATCGTCTTTGACGGCAGAAGCATGTTTGTCAACCCGCAAGGTGCTATCATCAGCCAGGCAAAGGCATTCGCAGAAGACCTGATCGTTGCTGATGTTGCTCTGGCCGGCGATAAGGGAGTACGGATAAAAAGCGTAAAGCCCCCCGAGCCTTGGGCCGGCGGGTGTATGGAGCCAATCGCTGAAGTTTACCAGGCATTGGTATTAGGAACGAGCGATTACGTGGCGAAGAATGGTTTTCAGAAGGTGATAATCGGCCTTAGCGGTGGAATCGATTCGTCAGTGGTCGCAGCTATCGCCGCAGATGCCTTAGGCACCGAAAACGTAGTCGGTATAACCATGCCTTCTAAGTTCAACACCCCCGACACGATAGCCGATGCGCAGAAGCTGGCTGATAACCTGGGCATTACTTTTTTAGCCGTGCCGATTGGAGACGTGCTCGAAAAGTTCAATGAAACGCTTGGGGCGGTTTCAGGCTGGGACAATAGCGGCATAGCGTACGAGAATCTGCAGGCCCGCATCCGCGGCACGATGCTGATGTCGCTGTCCAATCAGTTCGGGTACATGGTTTTGACCACCGGCAATAAGAGCGAGACGGCTGTGGGCTACGCAACGCTTTACGGTGATACGGCAGGGGGGTTCGCAGTCATTAAGGACGTGCCCAAGACGATGGTTTATGAATTGGCGGCTTTTATAAACAAAAAGCACGACCGCCAGATTATCCCCGCCAGCGTGATAGAACGCCCGCCCAGTGCCGAACTCAGGGAAAGTCAGGCCGATACCGATTCACTGCCGGGTTATGACCTGCTTGATGAGATACTCAAAGGCTATATCGAATTAGATAAATCCGCCCGCCAGTTGGCCGACGCCGGCTTGGGTGAAGATGTTGTTAATCGTGTGGTCCGCATGGTTGACCGCAACGAATACAAGAGAAGGCAGTCTCCGCCGGGCATCAAGATTACACCAAAGGCCTTCGGCAAAGACAGAAGAATGCCCATCACAAACCGCTATACGCCTCAATGAAAGTAACCGCGGATTTCACGGATTTACACAGGTAGGGTGCGATGAATCGCACCGCTGTTTGTCTGGATTCCAGATCAAGTCTGGAAAGATAGACTTTACGGTCAAATTGAACGAGTGAAGATAAGAAGGTAGCCGAGGTAGGCTGCGTAGGCGGCTGTCAGGGCAAGACCTGCGAGGCGGTTTATTCGCTTGCTGATAACGGCTATCATGATAAAGGCGGCGCTTACGGCAACCATGACCCAGTAGTCAATGCCAATCAGGCGCGGATTTAGCGCGAATGGACGAATCACGCCTGCGCAACCGACGGCAAGCAGGGCGTTAAAGACGTTGGACCCGACCAGAGTGCCGATGGATATATCATCGTGGCCCTTAAATGTGGCGACAATGCAGGTCATAAGCTCCGGCAGCGATGTCCCAACCGCGATAATCGTCAAGCCGATGACGGCCTTGCTCAGGCCCGCCTTTTCGCCGATATAAACGCCGCCTCTGATGGCAAGGTCCGCACCCAGCGCCAGGCCTGCCAGGCCCAAGATGATAAGAAAGGCGCATGTGCGAAGGGGCCTTTCGACGTGTGGCTTTTTGTCGTGGATCTGGTCGTGGATTCGGTCGGCATCGGCTGGGCGGCTCTTTGCCTCTCGCATGCCCATATACACAGTAAAGATTAAAAGAACCGCAAACAGCACCAGTAGCCCAAGGCCTTCAGCCCGGCCAAGATGCAGGTTTGCCAGGACCGGCCAGAGCAAAAGGGCGACGAGAAGCATTACAGGCATCTCACGCTTTATTGTACGAACCTGGATGCCAATGGGGCGGATGAGAGCGCACAGACCGCCTACAAGGGCAAGATTTGCGATATTTGACCCATAGACGTTGCCTATGGCCATGTTGCCCAGGCCGCGAGCGGCGGCGGTGATGCTGGTGGCAACCTCCGGGGCGGATGTGCCCATCGCGACTATTGTCAGGCCGATGACAAGCGGACTTACACCAAACCTTTCAGCCAGCGCGACGGCACCATCGACGAGCCAGTCGGCACCTTTGAGCAGGACAGCGAGGCCTGCCAGCAGAAGAATTAACGCCCAAAAGATATTCATTGTTGGCTACTGGTAACTGGTTATTGGCAATTGGTTATTGGTCAGAAGTATAACCATAGTGGGTGTGTATTGACAGCGAAAAATGTGAGAGGTGAGTGGCAGGGGGGCGATTAGAGTTTTCCGACGACAAGGCAGCAGTTGTGGCCGCCGAAGCCTAAAGAGTTGCTGAGTGCATAATCAACATTTGCCTGGCGGGCCTCGCGGGGAACGTAATCTATTTTCGGGTCGCAGCGGTCGTCAATGTTTTCAAGGTTGGCGGTGGGGGGGATGACAGATTTTTCAATAACCTTCGCCATTACGATGACCTCTACGGCCCCGCTTGCACCAAGCAGGTGGCCGAGACAGCCCTTCGTGGAGCTGACGGCCAATTTGTAAGCATGCTTGCCGAACACGCTCTTTATGGCAAGGCTCTCGGCAATATCGTTTAATTCGGTGCTGGTGCCGTGAGCATTGATGTAGTCAATCTTTTCCGGTTCTACTCCGACGTCTGCAAGGGCAAGTCGCATAGCTTCGGCTGCACCTTTGCCGTCCGGGTCCGGCGCGGTGATGTGGTAGCCGTCGCAATTTGCGCCATATCCGAGCAGTTCACAGTATATCCTGGCGCCGCGTTTCTTGGCGTGTTCGTATTCTTCGAGAATGACGATACCGCCCCCTTCGGAAAGAACGAAGCCGTCGCGGTCTTTATCAAACGGTCGAGACGCAATTTGGGGATTGTCATTTCGCGTGCTTAATGACTTCAGCGAGCAAAACGAAGCCAGTCCTATCGGCGTCAACGCCGCTTCGGCCCCGCCGGCTATCATAACGTCGGACCTGTCGGCTATGATGTTGTAGAAGGCCTCGCCGATTGAATGGCTGGCAGACGCGCACGCCGTAACGATGCACATGTTCGGCCCTTTGAGGCCGTAAAGAATAGCGATGCATCCGCTGGCGGCATTACCCATCAATCTGGGCACACAGAAGGGGGAAACCTTCCTGGGGCCTTTTTCGATAATCCTTCTGTGCTGGTCTTCAATTTCCTTTATCCCTCCGATGCCCGTGCCAACGAGGACACCGACGCGATGTTTGTTTTCGGCTTCAAAATCAATCCCGCTGTCGGCGACGGCCTGCACGGCAGAGGCCACGGCGAACTGCGTGAAACGGTCCATTCGCTTGGCCTCTCGCGGGTTTATATATTTTTTGGGGGCAAAGTTCTTTATTTCACCGCCAAATTTCACGGGAAATTCCGTGACGTCGAAGGATTCAACGCGCGATATTCCGCTTTTGGCCTGACAAAGCGCGGTGAAAACCCCATCCGCCGATTCACCAAGGGCGGTGACGCAGCCTAAGCCCGTAATGACAACCCGGCGTCTATTCATCATAAAGCTGCTATTGATTCTTATTCTTTACAATATTAATTATGTAGTCAATTGCTGCACCGACCGTCTGTATCTTCTCAGCCTCTTCGTCAGGGATGCTCATGTCAAACTCGTCTTCGAATTCCATGACCAGTTCGACGGTGTCCAAAGAATCGGCGTTGAGGTCGTTGATGAAAGACGTTTCGCGAGTAATTTCGGACTTGTCCACGCCCATCTGCTCACTCACTATCTCGACAACCTTCGATTCAACTGCACCAACATCAATATCAGCACTCACTTGGCAGCCTCCTTAAATAGCTTAACCATTACTTTTTCAATAAACTCGGTTCTTGATGAGCTAAAACAAACACACAATATTGCCGGCCCAAGTTTCGGCAGGTATATTACCCACGGCCGGGGCCGGTTTCAAACACTTTTTTCCATTTTTCTTACATTGCCATTCCGCCGTCCACACACAGCACCTGGCCGGTAATATAGCCGGCATCGTCACCTGCCAGAAATGCGACGGCCTTTGCCACATCGGCGGGAGTGCCGAATCTCCTGGCGGGAATTATTTGTTTTGCGCCCTCTTTCACGGCATCAGCCAATTTGCTTGTCATCTCGGTAAGGATAAAGCCCGGCGCAATACAGTTTGCCGTAATATTTTTCTTGGCGACCTCTCGAACGATAGATTTGGTCATGCCGATTAAGCCGGCCTTGCTCGCCGCATAGTTGGCCGAACCTGCCTGACCCATTACTCCGGCAACCGAACTTATGCTGATGATGCGACCGAATTTGTTCCTGACCATGGAACGCAAAACAACTCGGCTCGCAACAAACGCCGCCCGCAGATTCACAGCCATCACCTTGTCAAAATCATCGTCATCCATCTGCATCATCAGCCGGTCACGTGTAATACCTGCGTTGTTGACAAGAATACCGATGCCGCTGTGCTCTTTGACCAGCGAATTAAGAATGTCGGTCAACTGCTGGGTGTCTGTTATATCTACGCATTTTGTTATAACGCCAAATCCGGCCTCTGCGACGATGTTTTCAAGTTCAGCCAGTTGTTCGGCGTTGATATCCAGACCGGCAACGTTCCTGCCTTGCTTGAGCAGTTCGAGAACAATTGCCCGGCCGATTCCTCTGGCCGCGCCCGTTACAACGGCTAATCTCTTTTCCAACATTTCTAAACGTCTCCTACTCTATTTAATGCAGGCCTCGGATTGAAGATCGTTTATTGATTTCAAATCACAGATATTTATGACCCTTGTCTTTCTGCTAATTCGTTTCATCAGGCCGGTAAGGACTCTGCCTGGGCCGATTTCATAAAATGTTTCTACACCCTCGTCAAGTAATTTTTCCATACATTTTTGCCAGAGAATAGGCCTGACCAACTGCTTGACGAGTCCTTCGCGAATTTGGTCGGCGGTATCATAATATGCGGCATCAGTGTTTGCAATCACTTTTACATCCGATGGATTGGCGATTTTGCAACCTTCTAAGGCCTGGGCCAGAGTCTGGGCGGCAGGGGCCATCATGTCTGTGTGAAAAGCACCGGCCACTTTCAGTCGAACCGCTTTTATGGCTCCATATTTCCGGGCCAGTGCTGCTGCACGGTCGCAAGCGTCAACGGAGCCGCTTACGACGATTTGGCCGGGACAGTTGAAGTTCACGGGAACAAGGAGGTCTGCACCAGTCGCTTCGAGACACAACTTGTTTACTTTTTCTTCGTCCAGACCGATAATACTGACCATGCCTCCCGCCGTGGCGCCGGCAGCGGCCTGCATCGCATTGCCTCGCTTTTGCACCAAAACAAGAGCATCTTCGAAGCTAATCACGCCGGCTGCGTACAAGGCTGTATACTCGCCCAAGCTAAGACCCGCTGTCACACCCGGCTTTATATCGGCTGCGGCCGGGCTCGAGCGCAAGCACTCCAGAATTGCCACAGATGTCACGAAAATCGCAGGCTGGGAAACCGTGGTGGAATTGAGCCGTTCGCCTGGCCCCTCAAAACAAATCTTCCGCAGATCATAGCCAAGTATTTGGTTGGCCTTTTCAAACAGATCCGCCGCAATGCCAAACGCACCGGCTATATCACAGCCCATGCCGACAACTTGCGAGCCTTGTCCTGGAAATAAAAATGCGGTTTTCATTGCACTTATCTTCTTTTTCGTTGCCACCTGCTCGTAGTCAAGAAATCAGAACTGAATCACGTTAGCGCCCCACGTCAGACCTCCGCCAAAGGCAACAAGTAGAACTATGTCGCCCGCGCCAATTTTACCTTGCCTGCAACACTCATCCAGTGCTATAGGTATCGAGGCCGCCGAAGTGTTGCCGTATCTGTCTATATTTAAGAAAACCTTGTCGTTAGGCAAGTTGAGCCGTTTGGCGACGGATTCTATAATCCTGGCGTTCATCTGGTGCGGAATGTACATTTTTATATCTTCAGTTTTCAAGTTGCAGTGGTCCAGACAATCATGGACAATTTCGACTATGCGACGAATAGCGAGCTGATAAACTTCTCGTCCGTTAATGTACATAAGGGCTTTCTTCGGGTCATCAAGAGGTTTGCCCACCGGGTAGCGGGAACCGTAGGCCTCACACTTCAGGCTCGACCAGGCGCTGCCGTCCGATGCTGAAGTGCTGTACATTATGCCCAAGGGACCCTTCTGCGAGGCCTCGACAACAACAGCGCCGGCGCCATCGCCGAAAAGGACGCAACTGGCTCGGTCGTCGTAATCTGTAATGCGCGTCAGTGTCTCGGCACCGATAACAAGGGCATTTCTGTATCGGCCGGTATTTATGAACTGCTGGACGATTGAAAGACCATATACAAATCCGCTGCAGGCCGCAGCCAAATCAAATGCCCACGCATTTCTTGCCCCTATCATGTCCTGCACGAAACAGGCCGTCGATGGAAACACCATTTCCGGCGTAATGGTCGCCACGATAATCAGTTCCACTTCCTCAGCGTCAAGGTCGGCGTCAGCTAAAGCCCTTCTCGCAGCCTCGGCGGATAATGTCGCTGTAGTCTCACCTTCGCCGGCAACGTGGCGCACTTTTATCCCCGTCCGAGTTGTAATCCATTCATCCGATGTATCGACTATTTTTATAAAATCTTCATTGGTGAGCTTCTTAACCGGCACGGCTGACCCTGTGCCGGTAATGACAGGGTTGTAGGGACCGTTAGAAGCGGCTGATTTATTCACTGTTAGGCCTCACAGAAGTGTTGGAAAGGGACCGAACGATTTGCTCATTGATTTTCAGCGTGTGGAACTTCTTTGAGGCGAGGATTGCATTCTTTATCGTTCTGCTTTTACTGGAACCGTGGCAGATCACCACGGTGCCGTCGATGCCGAGCAAAAGCGCCCCGCCATATTCGTGATAATCATACTTCTTATATATCTGTGCGATCAAGGGTTTGAACTCTTGTGCAAGTCGGGGGTTTTCTTGCATGAGTTCGTATCCTATGGCCTTGAAAAGCATGTCTGCGAGGCCTTCGGCCAGTTTAAGAATCACGTTACCAACAAAACCCTCACAGACTGCGACATCACAGACGCCGTTAAAAATGTCATGGCCTTCAAGGTTGCTGATAAAGTTTAACTGCGTATCGGATTTCAACAGCTCTCTGGTTCGTTTTACCAGTTCATTGCCCTTGGCGTCTTCGGCGCCGATGCTCATCAAGCCGACACGTGGGTCTTCTATACCCAGCATTTTCTTTGAATAGACGCAAGCCATCACCGCATATTGATAGAGATTGACCGGCTTACAGGCAACATTGGCCCCCACGTCGGACATAGTTACCGGTCCTCCGAAAGTCGGGAGGACCACCGCAATTCCGGGACGAACGACGCCCGGCAGATTTCGCATGCGAATTTGGCATCCAGCCACGCAGGCACCGGTATTGCCGGCGGAGATAACAGCGTCAACTTTATTGTGCGAAGCCATTCTTACCATAACGGCAATGGAGCTTTTTCGCTTCTTGCGCAAAGCCTCCACCGGTACCTCATCCATGCCGATAATCTCGGGGGCGTGAACAATCCGGATAGAGTTGGTACCGGCTCCGGCCGAGGCCAACTGCCGTTCGATACGTTCCTGCACGCCGATGAGCATAAGCTCATCGTCAGCATCGAGCAGTTTGCTTGCTTCCAGCACGCCTTTGATGATTTCTTCAGGGGCGTGGTCGCCACCCATAGCGTCGATAGCGATACGCATTGTTAGCCGGCTGCCTCCTTACCCAGCTTCAATGTAATCTTGGGATTTACAAAGCCGCATTTATCGCAAGCGGCGTGAGGCAGTTTGGCATTGCCGCACCGCTGGCATAGTGCATAGTTGGTCGCCGGCAGCCTGTGATGGCTGCGACGAGTGCGGGTTCTCGACTTGCTTGTTTTCTTCTTAGGTAGCATAAGGTATTGCTCCAGAAACCTTAAAACCTGCTAAATAGTGAAGCCGCGGCCTTTTGTCAAGTCAAATTTGGCGGTTTAAATTTTTACTTTCTCTCAGATTGCAGTTGAATTTTCGTGCAGAGTATTATATTAATTAGTCTTGACTGTGCGACTTAGGATCGCATGGGCCATAAAAGGGTCGTGAAGGGCGATTTGTGTTTTCGAGTCTTTCTCGCGGATAGGCCAATGTCAAAAGATTTGAGACGAACAGTTTTGTATGAGGTAATCCAACGGAAGCACGGTAAGCTTCCTGTTAGTAAGAAGTTAGGACGGTCGTACTCGGCAGAATCCCCGGGGAGTGGACCTCCTGAAGAAACGGCTGACGCAAGCTCGGCGAAGCAAGAAAAAGGTACCATCAAGGTATGGCCGGTGAGTCAAACGTTTGGACCACTTGTCCGGAAGCGCGGCCTGTCAATACGCTATCCGATCGCAGGGTTGCTGGCGTTGGTAGTTGTTTTGGGGGTATTGGGTGCGTTTAAGCTGAGTCAGCTTTACGGCCCAAAAGAAAAGCAGTTGCCAATCCCCGAAGTGAGAGCAGGTGAAAATTACGCAGATAGCCCCGTGTTATCCCGTCAGAAAGTATCGACTGATCTCGCAGCCACGGATGAAGAGTCGGCTCCGGCTCCGGGTGCTGCCGCCGAAGATTTGCCCCGCCCGGCAGGAGACCATGTGATTGTGATTGCAACGTACAAACGAGGTGAGGACCTCGTTCCAGTTAAAGAATATTTTGACAAAAACGGGATAGAAACCCAGATTCAGGAAAGAGGCGACTATTACTTTCTCGTCACAAAAGATAAATTGCAGAGCCCGAGAAGGGCCGGTACTAATGGATATTATGCTCTTCAGAGAATTAAGCAGGTGGGGGCGGATTATAAGGCGCCGCAGGGCTACGAGAGCTTTGCCCCGAATCTGTTTCAAGATGCTTATGGCATGAAAATAAGGTGATTAAAAGGAGAAATATCAGATGTCTGTCGACCGTTCATTGAAAGTTAAGGGAGCATTGAGTCGGCACCGCAATGTGCTTTCACGAGCCGAGCGTGTCGAGCTCCTTAAAGATGAAGACCGTTGGGCCGAAGGGGACGCAGTAACCGGCTTGCCCAAGGTTGCCCACCGCAAAAGCCACAGCGGCAAAAAGTCGGCTGCTGTCGCCAAGACTGAAGTCGAACAGGAACAGGTAGAAACACCCCAAGCGGAACCGGAGTCTTGAAAAAGGGATTTTTTTGTATGCAGGAAATGCATTCGTCCGGTACGTCTGTAACAACCACCGCAGCAGCAGAGAGTGTGTGCTGTATTGCGCGAGTATTACTCATTGCCCGTTGAGTTGGCTGACTTAGCGGGATAATATTCCGGGCTGAAGGGCTTTCAACAAGATGAAAAAACTTCTTGCCGACAGAACAAACTTGATTGATTCAAGTGGAATACGAAAGGTTTTTGCGCTGGCTGCATCCCTGAAAGACCCCGTCAATTTCTCCATAGGCCAGCCTGATTTTGACGTCCCTGCCGAAGTAAAAGCCGCCGCAATCAAGGCCATTGAGCGAGGTCATAATAAATACTCGCAGACCATCGGCGACAGGACGCTGCTAAACAAGATTACCGAACAGCTCAAGACTGACTATGGATGGGAGGAGCCATCGCTGCTGATAACAAGCGGCGTAAGTGGGGGGCTTCTGTTGGCGTTTATGGCGTTGATAGACCCGGGCGATGAGGTGATAATGACGGACCCGTATTTCGTGATTTACAAGCACGTGGTCAATATGATAGGTGGCAAGTGCGTATTCGTGGAGAACTATCCTGATTTCAGGCTGCCTGTTGAAGGTATAGCCGAGGCTGCAGGCGAGAGAACCAAACTGATTATCCTCAATTCGCCTGCCAACCCCACAGGGGCCGTGTGTACCCGCCAGGAGATAGAAGCAATCGCCGAAGTTGCCAGGCAAAAAGACATCCTGGTCATGAGCGATGAGATATATGAAAATTTTTGCTATGACACCGGCTGTCCAAGTATTGCCAATTATTATGATAAGACGCTGCTGCTGAAGGGTTTTAGCAAAAGTCACGCTATGACGGGCTGGCGGATGGGGTACGTTGCGGGCACCGAGGCCGTCAAAGAGGTAATCGAGGAGATGACCAAGATTCAGCAATACACGTTTGTTTGCGCCCCGACTCCGTTTCAAAAATCCGCAATTGCCGCTTTGGACTGCGATATGAGCGAGTATGTGGCAGCCTATAAGAAGAAGAGGGACATGATTTATGAAGGGCTAAGAGACAAGTTCGACCTTACCAGGCCCGGGGGGGCGTTTTATGCATTTGTCAGGGCGCCGCGGTGGGCAAAAAGTGCAACCGAGTTTGTCGAAAAGGCAATTGCTAACAACGTGCTTGTTATTCCCGGCTGCGTTTTCAGTGAGAAAGACACGCATTTTAGAATAAGCTATGCCACCACGGACGAGAAAATCGCACAGGGAATCGAGATATTGACCGGATTGACGGACAGCTAAGACCGAATCTGTCAAAAGGCCGAAAACGGGCTTGACTTGACCGACAAAACCTGTATAAACAGCCCCGTCGCAACAGTGCTTTCCATATTTTCCGTTTTGCAGGAAGCCTTATGGTTATAGATGTTGTATTCAAGACGGTAGGGGGGTTGGGCCTGTTCTTGTTCGGCATGGGGATGATGTCGGATGGCCTCAAGAAGGTCGCCGGCCAGAAACTCAGAAGCCTCCTGGAATCCCTGACCAGGCAACCCATTGTTGCTGTACTCATTGGTGCACTGATGACCTGCCTTATCCAGTCGAGTTCCGCGGCGACTGTGATGACGGTTGGCTTTGTAAATGCAGGGTTATTGACCCTCAGGAACGCTCTTTGTGTTGTTCTCGGCGCCAATATCGGAACCACATTTACCGCCTGGCTGGTTTCAGGCCTGGGAATCTTTGAGATAACCACCTATGCGCTTCCGGCGGTGGCGGCTGGCTTCTTAATGCAGGCCATTGGCAAAACTCAGCAGAAGCGGAGCGTCGGCCAGATTATACTCGGGTTCGGCCTGCTATTCATTGGTATTGCGTTCATGAAGGACGCTTTTGGTCCGCTCCGGGACAGTCAGGGCGTCCGTGATACTCTAATCTGGCTTGGCCAAAATCCCATACTGGCTGTGCTTGCGGGCACGGCCATAACGATGCTTTTGCAGAGCAGTTCGGCATCCATTGCCATCGTGCAAATGCTCGCATTTAACGGTGCTTTTGGGACCGATTGGAGTGTAGCCTTGGCTGTCGCGATACCTTTTATCTTAGGGGACAATATCGGCACGACAATAACCGCGCAGATTGCCGCGCTTCAGACGTCCCGAAATGCCAAACGTGTTGCGTGGGGCCACACAATAATCAATGTTCTGGGGGTTTGCTACATTCTACCGCTGGTCTGGACCGGTCTCTTTGTGAGATTCGTTATTTGGGTTACGCCGGGTGAGTTGTCACAGTTCACTGTTATGTTGCACATAGCGGTGGCCCACAGCCTGTTCAATGTCTTTAATACCATGCTTTTCCTGCCTATTATCAAATGGCTCGAAACGTTGGTGCTTAAAATCATACCACTGCGAGAAGATGAAGCCGGCCAAAAACCTGTAGTTCTGGAGGGGCGATTGCTCGACACTCCTGTGATAGCCTTGCAGCAGGCCAAGCGCGAGATCATCCGCATGGCTGAAAGGGCAAAAAACGCAGTTACTCTTGCAACAGACGGTTTCAGTAACAACGAGACGAAAAGCCTCGACAAAGCGAGGCAGATTGAAGACATCATTGATGAGTTTCAGTTTCACATAACCTCGTACCTGGTTCTGCTGTCAGAAAAGCAGTTGAGCAGCGAGGTATCCGTCGAGCTGCCGGTGCTGCTGCACATGGTAAACGACCTTGAGCGCGTCGGAGACCATGCCGTCAATATTTGTGAGATAGCAGAGCGCAAAATTGAGTCCAAGTTCATTCTCAGTGATAAAGCGGACGCCGAGTCTAAGGAAATGGTTGATGAGGTACTGCAGATGCTTGACGGGATAATCACCGCACTTAGGAACGATGACCGTCAGGCGGCTCATGCAGCTTTGGCCAGTGAAAACAAACTTAACAGGATGCAGGTTGATTTCCGTCGCAGCCATGTTCAGCGTATGACAGATGGTGTCTGTGTGGCTCAGTTGGGACTTATTTTCATCGATTTGGTTGACAATCTTGAAAAAATAGGCGACCACCTGACCAACATCGCCCAATCGGTTATCGGGGGGGTACAATGGGCTGGAATCGACACAAGCACGCTAAGCGGCGAATTCAAAGCGATAACGAGGGATTAGAAGCAATTTTATGCTTGTTACTATTAAAGACAACGGATAGAATTTGAGGTATGAACACCCATCCTCACAAGTTTAGCGTTTTCGCATTGACCGCGTTATTGGCCTTTTTGACCATGTTGTGGGCCGGAGGCAGTATCGTTGGATTTGCAGGGGCGCAGGAAGAGGGGATTTACAGCGTTGTCGAAGTACCTGTCAGAGAACACATCGCAGCCGTAATCCCGTGCAAGAAGATGATTGACCGCGGGCTTTATGAGTCCATCAAGCGGCGAACGAACGAGGCTATGGCCCGCAAGGCTGCGTATCTTATCTACGAGATTGACACATTCGGCGGAGACCTTTATGCAGCAGACAGCATATCGAGTTACTTTCTGCATGAGGTAAACCCCAAAGTCCATACCGTTGCCTACGTCAGCAAAAAGGCCATATCGGCAGGGGCTATGATAAGCGTTTCGTGTGAAGACGTCATAATGAAGGAAAAGACCACCATAGGCGACTGCGCGCCGATAATTTTAGGCGGCAAGCTCGAAGGGGTGGAAAGAGAAAAGATAGAAAGCTTTACGCGGGCGGCGTTCACCAATGCCGCCCAGGCCAACGGATACCCGGAGGCACTATTGAAATCAATGGTTAGCCGCCAGTTGGAAATCTATCGTGTAAGGAATCTCAAGCCCAGCGAGGATGAGAGCGAATTCGAATTCTTCGAGACAAAGGACCTTCCCAAAGACGAGGAAAAATACGACCTCGAGAACAAAGAACTCGTTGTGAAGGATGATGAGTTGCTGACTCTGACGGCTTCAGATGCCACCAAGTACGGCGTAGCGAGAGCCCAGGTCAAGAATCTGCAGGGCGTCCTGGACTTTTTGGCCGAGCGGGATGGGGTAACATTTCCGACTGAGCCGCTTGTTTTCAAAACAAACTGGTCTGAGGAGATGGTCCGCTGGATTAACTCGCCTGCGGTAATGGCTGTGCTCGTTATGTTAGCAATGTTAGGTGTGTATGTGGAGTTTAATACGCCTGGATTAGGGCTGCCGGGGCTGGTGGCGCTTATTTGTGTAGTCATCATCGTCAGCAGCAAGTTCCTTGTCGGAATGGCGAATTGGGTGGAGGTTGCCGTCTTTGTTGTCGGTATAGTTTTATTGGTGATCGAGATTTTTGCTATTCCCGGCTTTGGCATAGCAGGCTTGACGGGCATATTGTGTATTATCCTTGGCGTCTTTGGAATGCTCATCAAGAACCCCCCGGACAAAATACCCTGGCCGCACACGGAATTTGACTGGGCCCTTTTGACGGATGGTATTATCGGACTTGTGGGAGGCTTTACAGGTTTTCTGATCGGCGCGTGGCTGTTGGGTAAGTATCTGCCGAAAATCGAATTCCTCAGTGGTCTGATGCTCGTGCCCGCTACGACGGGCAAGGAAACAGAATTAAGGATGCCTATGACGGTACCACCGGCGGGCGCCCGGCATGATGTCGGTATAGGTGATAAAGGCACGGTAACTTCTGCACTTAGGCCGGTCGGAAGCGCAAGGTTCGGCGACATCGAGGTCGATGTGGTGGCCCAGGCCGAGTTTTTAGAGCCTGACACAGAAGTTGAGATAATTGAAATCCACGGTAACAGGGCCGTGGTCAGGAAAGTTGGTAGTTCGTAAACTAAAAACTAAGAACTCGAAACTCAAAACTAAACACGGAGTGTTCCAATGGATTGGTGGTTTGTTTTTGCTGTCTTTTTGTTTTTGGCTTCTGCGGTTTTGCTCATGGCGGAGGTTTTTGTGCCCAGCGGTGGGCTGCTGAGTGTATGTTCGTTCGCCTGCCTGGCAGGGGGGATAGTGATATTTTTCAACTACAGCACGGTGGCGGGCTGGATAGGCATAATCATCGCAATATTAATGATTCCCACCGTGCTGATATTGGCCTATAGGATGTTTCCAAAGACCGGGTTCGGTAAAGCGGTAACATTGACGCCGCCGAAGCGCGAGCTGGGCGACGCAGTACCGGACACCGACCAGCTTAAAGATCTGCTCGGCAAGACCGGTGTTGTCTTGAGCGACCTTCGGCCGGTGGGGATGTGTGATTTTTCAGGACGCAGGGTTGAATGTGTAGCCGAAACCGGGTATATTGAAAATGATAGTAAGGTAACGGTCATTCGCGTCGAAGGGACGCAATTGACCGTTCGGATGATAGAAAACAAGGCTTAATGAAAGGGCAAAGAAATGTTTGACTCGATTGTATTAGTTCTCGCCGAGGCCAACCCGGGCAAAGTTGTTATGCTGGTAATCGGCATCATCTTCCTTATTGTTATGCTTGTATTGGTCCTGCTGATTGCCTCGTTTTTCAAGCTGTGGCTGCAGGCATGGCTGTCGAAGGCGGATGTTAAGTTTTCCGAGCTTATCGGCATGTGGCTGCGAAAAGTCAATTACAGAAGCATCGTCATTAGCAAGATAACGGCGGTGCAGGCGGGGCTTACGTTGTCAACACGCGAGCTGGAAAGCCACTTTCTGGCCGGCGGAGACGTGCCGAGGGTAGTACGTGCGCTCGTCGCCGCCAACAGGGCCAATATCGACCTGTCGTTAAAGACCGCTACGGCAATCGACCTGGCAGGACGTGATATTTTGGAAGCCGTTCAAACCAGTGTTAACCCCAAGGTGATTGATTGTCCCGACCCGGCTAAAGGCAGGGCGACAGTCGATGCAGTCGCCCAGGACGGTATTCAGCTACAGGCCAAGGCACGTGTAACCGTCCGCGCCAATATCGAGAGGTTGATAGGCGGGGCGACCGAAGAGACGATTATCGCCCGCGTTGGCGAAGGCATCGTTACGACTATAGGAAGCGCAGTAAGTCACAAGAGCGTGCTCGAAAATCCCGACAACATTTCAAAGTCCGTCCTGGCCAAAGGCCTCGACGCCGGTACCGCTTTTGAGATTCTCTCTATCGATATTGCCGACGTGGATGTAGGCGAAAATATCGGCGCTAAATTGCAAAAGGCCCAGGCCTATGCCGACCAGGAAAGGGCAAGGGCTGAGGCCGAAAAACGCAGGGCGATGGCCGTTGCCCGTGAGCAGGAGATGAAGGCGCTGGTGCAGGAAAACCGTGCGGCGGTGGTTCTGGCTGAGGCGGAAGTGCCCAAGGCCATGGCTGAGGCATTTAGAAAGGGCAATCTCGGCATCATGGATTACTATCGGATGAAGAATATCGTGGCCGATACATCCATGAGGGATTCAATCGCCCAGCCGCCCAAAGACGAAAAGCCTCAATAAAGAGATAAAAAGGGGTCAGGGACCTTTTTAGAAATTAGGACAGCCTGTGAGTGGCAGTCTCAAGGCTTGCCCGGGACTTGATCCGCCGGGGCGAAGCTTGGGGATGGTTTCTCACGATTAGAGAGTTACGTTATTTGTGAAATGAGCTGATAGTTATGATCGACTTTTTAGAGACAATCGTTGCCGCCCGCAAGAAGGGTGGTGGCTGGATTATACCCATAATATTTGTGGTCATATACATCGTCAGCGCACTGGTAAAACTAAAAAGAGGTGGTGCCGAAGAAGATATTGAGCTTGAGAAAAGGCCGAGCCTCAGAGACACGGAAGGCAAATTTAGATATAAGGCACTTGACGAAGCGGGCGCCCGCGAGCGGCCTGCCCCTCGCCAGCCTCTGCCGGTACAACCGAGACAGCCGCAACCGACCGCTCGCCGTCCTCAGCCAACGGTCCAGCCGAGACCTGCTCGGGTCTCTTCGCATTTGCGACCGCAAGCCCTGCCTTCGAGGCTTGGCCCGATTCGGGCTGCCCAGGCCCCGCGGCCGCGACCCAAACCCATCAAGCCCAAAGCCGCACCCAGAGTCGCTCAAAAGCCGCGCCTACCGCAAAAGGTGGCCGCCGCTGCGATTAAACCACCCGCCGAGGTAGTCCACAAACCCCGCACATTGCGAGCAGATCTTAGCGGCAGCGGCAATCTCCAAAGGGCCATCATCTTTTCCGAGATCTTAGGCAAACCATTAGCGCTGAGAGATATGTAAAAGTTTTTGGCGGTTGAATCATCCCCTGTGTCTGTTACAAACTATTATAGAAAGAATTGCGTCTCTTTATATATTCAGCCTCGAATCCAAAGGATTTGGGGATGATTTGTGACAAGAAGTGTGCCGGCCTTTTTGCCACACCTATATTATTCAAAATATCTTTACAGCAGGGGGCCAAATAGGATATATTCTGTAAGTAATGGCCCAGGAAGAACAGATATTAGTTATTGAAAGAAAGATCCTTGAGCAGATAGGAATGTTTCAGGGACTTGTATTTGACGTGGAACGCTATCTGGCTAAGATATTTGTTCAGGGCGTCCCCCGTTTCATGCCCAGGTCACAAATGGAAAAAGACCCCGCCTATAAGCAGCTCATTCCCTACGTGATCATGAATTATGAAGGAAAGTACCTTAGCTATGTTAGAGGAAAGCGAGCCGGCGAGACAAGGCTTGTCGGAAACAGGTCTATCGGCATAGGAGGCCACATAAATCCCATTGATGACATACCCTTATTTAACTCGAACCCCTACGAAACCTATCTTGCCGCCGTTGGGCGCGAAGTGGCGGAGGAGGTGTCCATTGAAACGAGCCACACCGACCGCGTTGTTGCCCTGCTCAATGACGAATCCAACGAGGTCGGACTTGTGCACCTCGGAATAGTCCATTATTGGACCCTGGATGCCCCAAAGGTTAAAAAGCGAGAACAGATGATTACACAAATGACCTTTATGACACCGCCCGAGCTGCGGAAAGTCCGAGATACCATGGAGACGTGGTCACGGTTGTGCCTAAAGCATCTTGCCGAGATCGACCAGTGAGCCGAATTTGTTTATGTGTGTAATCGAGGGCAGGGGCCTTTTGGGGACGTGCAGCACGTCCTTGACGTCGAGGTAGTATTTGATTGAGTCGCCTTTGCAATCCTCCATCACGGGGGCTTCATCAGGATAACCCAGCGCTACGACAGAATCTATGTCGTATTTGTCCGGAATTTCAAGAATTTCTCGCAGTTTCTCCCTGTTGATCGAGCCGAGCCAGCACGAGCCGATACCCTTGCCCTGAGCGGCTAACAAGATGTTTTCTATCGCTGCCGCAGCATCGACCTTGCCGAATTCCGCCATGGCCTTTTCTGTGTGAACAAGCACGATGATATACGCAACCGGGCGCTTGCCGGCAGGGGGGTCGCGCCTCGGGCGAACGTAACCTGCCCACGCAAGTTGGGCGAAAATCTGAGACGTCTGCTCTTCGCTGTCTGCGATCACAAATTCCAACGGCTGACGATTTGCCGCGGATGGTGCACAGCGAGCGGCCTCAATAAGCTCAATAAGAATTTCCTTTGAAACCAGCTCCTGCCTGAACATCCTCACGCTCCGACGCGATTTGATCGCTTCCCAAACGTCCATAACTCACAAACCCCCAAATCATTCACTAAAACGGAACCTTACACCGCATAACCAGTTTAACACCAAACTTCCGCATCCCGCAACGTTTTTTGCACCGTCGGCTCACTTTCTCACGACCTCCGACGAATCACCATCACAACGCACCAAAACCACGATTTAGGCCCAAAACCGCCGAATAACGGTGTGTCCGTTGTGGCCAAAACCAGCCTTACGCTTGAACCGCCATTATCCCTAACGTCCCATAATATATGTTACGTAATGTAAGTCTTTGGCTTGCAATGAGTTACGATAAATAGACGACCTATGGGAATAGGTATGACGGCCGATAAAAGCAAAGCTGCGACACTTGAAATCCCCAAAGGACAATCACCCGAAAGAATCAAGCGAGAGGTCGTTAATCAAACCGAAATCGACGAGCTCACCAGCTCACCCAGCTTTAGCTCTAAATTATTAATTTCACCGCGCACAAACCGGCCTTTTTTTTACTTTCGATACCACGGCCAAGTACTGCAGGGCTTTTTGTGTGATGTGGTCTTTGATAACAGCGGGATCAGCCGCAGCAGATCGTTTCTTATAATCACCGACGCCGGCGAAAAGGAAGAATTTTTCGCAAACCAGCGACTCGCAAAGATCATTCACCAAGAGAGGCTTTGGGGAAAGTATATCGAGATCACCTACATCGGCGACGAGCGCACAGGGTACGGCCACGCCAGAAAAATATACCAAGTCGTTAAAGTGTCCGGCGTAACGGATAACGTCGGATTCACGAAACTCACAGAGGCTTGTAAAAATTGGAAAGGGAAATCAGATGGATCACATTAACAACCCATCACCAAAGAAGTCACCGGCCGGCGATCAGGCCCAAGAAGATCAGGTCCAGCCGACAGCTGCGGACCAGGTCCAGCCGGCAGCTGCGGACCAGGTCCAGCCGGCCGCTGCGGACCAAGTCCAGCCGGCAGCCGAGCAAACCGGCGAACAGGCAGCACCGCACCCAACGCAAAAAATATGGGACTCGATGAACAACATCACCAGCTATGTAAAAACCCTCGCTGAAACCCAAGACGGTATCACGGCGGAATTGAATTTAATTTTCCAAGAACTTAGGAAATTCGGAAATGCCGACGAGTAAATTTTGCCCGAATTGCGGACAGCCAGCGATCGCCGAAGGCCGGAAGATCACCTGCGAACCTTGCGACGCCGTTTATATAATCACAAAGGACGGCGCGACGGTCAAGAGCCTGGGCCGGATCGAAGATCACGAACAAAGGATCCAGACACTGGAAGGCACAGACCAAACGCCCGCGGCGCCGGCAGACACCGATATCGACGACGGATCCGATGCCGCGACCGATGCCACTATCGACGCCGCGGCCGAAGAGGAGGGCGACGATAGTCAAGAAGAAGAGGATTTATGGTAGTAATGAATGATAAGTTGGAATGAATTTATCAAAAGAGCCAGGAAGGAAAGATGGCAAAGAAAGCAAAAAAGAAAAAACGGCGAGCCGTCGCAGTTAAAAAAATCAAAGCGAAAAAACCGACAGCCAAGCCGACGGAGAGACGGGGGGAGGTATCTCTTAAAATAAAAATGACACCGGCGCCGCAGGCGGGAAAGAAAGTAACCGACTTCGAGAAGTCGCTTGACGCTGCGATCGAGCAAGAGCCGAAACCGGAACACGGTGGGATGCGCCCGGGCGCAGGCCGAAAGCCGAAGCCGGTGCCGGCAGAGATCGACAGGATCCGGCCGACAGAGATCGGAAGCGCTGTGGTGCAATTCCTAAAAATACCGTTCGACCTATGGGCGGCAAAAGCAGAGATACCGGAGCTCTCACTCACGGACGATGAAGCGAACACGGCGGCCAGGCCAACGATGATTTTACTCGAGCATTATTCACCGAACCTGGGCGAGATCGCGATCGCCTGGGCCAGCCTTGCAGTAGTAATCGCGGCGATAATGCGGCCGCGGATTATGATCCTAAGAAAATATCCAAAAAAATCACCCTCAGCAACGGGGACGCCAGGCGGCGCCGGGGACCCTCCAGCCCCGGCGCCAGCCGGCACGGAAACAAAGACCGACTTTCCGACCGACAAGGAAGTAAAGTCGCAAAAAGTATGAGGTAAAAAAATGCCCGAAGTATCGCCAGTAGAAGAAGCGGATCTAAAAAAGGGCATCTGTCCTGATTGTGGCGGCGATGAATTTTTAGAAGGGCCACGCGGCGGCCTTGCGGTAAATATCCGATGCAAGCAATGCGGCGCAGAGTTTAATATCCGTTGGCCGTTCACTCCAGAAAGATTATGCCTGAAAAAATCATAAAACTTATTTTCGGCAAGCGCGGATCGGGCAAGAGTTTTCTTGCAGCGCACATGCTCGACCAGCACGATCGCTTTATTATATATGACACCTTGCACGAATACCGTTGCGGTGTTGTTATCGATGATCGTTTTTTATTGGCGAGGTTTTGGCGGGAACGATACCGCGCTAACAGCTTCAAGATCATATACAGACCAACGCAACCAACAGAGGAAGAAGCTGTAATATCGGAGTGGGCCTGGCTGTGCGGGGATCTCTGTTATCTGGTAGAGGAAATTGACAATTACTGCACATCGTACAAGCCGACCAGCGAATTTTTCTCTCACATAATCCAGCGTGGCCGGCATAAGAATATAACACTAATCGGAGTTACTCAGCGGCCGTACGGCATACCGCGGATATTGACGAGCCAGGCAAAAGAGATCTGTATTTTCAGGACTAACGAGCCGCGGGATCGCCAGTATCTAAAGGAGCTATTGGGCCAGGAGATTGACGCAGCGCTTGACGGCCTGGGGCAATATGAATTTTTAAAGTGGGAAGATGGATCAGAAAAATTCGAAATCTGCAAAATCGAATCAGGGCGAATTATTACCAGGGGCCAAGACGAAGGCGGACGTCGCGAAGGAGCTCGCGAGCGAACCCTGGTCGGAGATCAGGCGGCTGATGCAGCTGCATCGATGCACGATCAATCAGCTGACGAATCGAGTGGCAGCGAACCGCGGGATCACTAAAAAATAAAAAGTCAGCTGATTTTTTTACAGGCAATAATCGCCGTTTTTGATACCGCCAAGGTGATATATGCCGTAGATCATTTGAAAGTTAATAATTTTTCCCCCAAAAACAACTTGACTCCGCGTGGACACGCGCCGTAAAAGATCGACCGAATTAATTGACGGCTCGATCGCGTGTGGAATCACGATGAGCCGTCATTTTTTTTACACGCGATCGAGCCACAGAATTTAACTGTTTTTTTATGAAAGGGCAGAGCAATGGCTATGTCAGTTAAATTTCCATCGGTCAATCAGTTAATCACTTTGGCGATCGCGTTGGCGGTGCTATTCTTCGTCGTGAAGATGCTGCCTGCAAACGTGCAAGGATTTTTCAGGGTCTAAATTTCGCGGGCGGAGCGAAAGCCACTGAAAAACCAAACCTTTGCAGGAGTATTGAACAATGAAAGTACTGGAACGCGAGATCGGAACGATCGAGTATGCCGCGGGTCAAACGCGAACCTTGCCGCTGCCCAGGAATTACGCCTACGACAAATTATATATCAAGCTGGTGGCTCAGGTTGATATCGCAGGCGGCAGCGACGGGAATCCGAAGGACAGCTGCCCGGCGCAGTTGGTGCAAAATATCCAGATCAGGGCGAACGGCAGGGACGTAATTAAAAATTACGACCTGGAGAGTCTGCACCGGCTGACACAGCTGCGACACGGAGTAAGGCCGTACATCATAAGTCTTGCCTCCGGTTACGCACAGGGCACCGATAATGTCGTGGTGGTCCACGCCGTTATCGACTTTGCCATGTGGCGGGCCAGCAAGCCGATAGATACTTTACTCGACAGCGCAGGCCTGGCTACCCTGGACCTGATCGTAACCTGGACGGGCGCGGGGACCGACATTATGACCGACGCCTTCGATGGTACGGTGAATGTTGACAGCGCTACGCTTTACGTCGCATCGCTGGAGCGCGTCGGAGTGCCGGCGGGATCCAAGTTTATGTTCAACAAGGAATATCAGATCAGGTCCCAGGTATCGGCGACGAGCAACAACCACCAGATCCATTTGCCGGTCGGAAATCTTTTCCGTGATTTTGTGCTAAAGACGCACTCGGACGGCGTTCAGGTCAACACGATCCTGAACAACATACAGCTGAAATCAGGGACAGAGGTTTTCAAGAACCGGATCGCGGGATTCCGGCAAATGGATGATCGTGTCGAACACGGGATCAGCGTGCCGGAAGTAGTCGCGTCCGCAGCGGCGATCGATCACTTTTATACGGAATATGTCCTGGACGGGTACTATGTCCTGGACTTCGTAAAAGATGGGCGACTGACCGAATCGCTGGATACGACCAGGCTATCGAGCCTGGAGCTGGTGCTCGATGTTAACTCCGTCGGAACGGACGACTTCATTGACATTTACCCGTCCGAGTTGACTTTGCCGGCGATCGCGAAGGTCTAAAAAACTAAATAATACCAACCCCGCCGCGGATCAGTGGCAGGAAGGATTGAAACGGCAGGGCCAGTACGGACGCTTTGCCGTTTTTATTATGGACTCGATCGATCGGTTAGTTGATTTCGCCCGCGAATATCACGGCGGCTTTAGGCAAGTAACGAGCGATCAAGCCAGGTTTCTTTTCCAGGCGTTTGCGGCGACGACGATCGTTTACCAGGAACGCGGTGAGATCTTAGGCTTTGCCGTTTACACCGAGCGCGAAGATCGGATTATATTTATATGTATAGCGGTCAAAAAAGAACAAGAGCAAAACTGGCGGGCAGTACCGATTTTTATGTCGGCGGTTGAAAAATTGCCGAATAAACCGATTTACTTTATCGACGAAAATCTAAGAGCGAGGCTTTTGTGTGGAATTCATTGTACCCGCATTAATAACAGCAGGCGCAGTTGCTGGCGGCCAGATGATCACCCAGAGACAAGCCGAAAAGGCGGCAGAGAAGCGGCAAAAAAAACAGATACAAGCGGCGCAAGCAGCGCAGGCAAAGCAGTTAGGATTTGAAACCCTGGCCGGTGAGCATTGGGAAACGCTGAGTAAAGAGCAAATGATTTTGCAATCGCAGGCGCACCAGATGAATACTTTGGTCGATTTGATTTCGGCGGAACAAGAGCCGGCCGCGACGCAGATATTGACCTTGCCGCCGGCAAAGACGGAAGCGCCGCTGGACAGGCTTAACCAGGCGATCGATGATTTAATAAGGGGCTTTGGCTAATGGCGACTGTCGAGGAAAGACTAACGGACGTCGAAGAAGAAATGGAGGAGCAGGGAACCGATATCTTCAAGCAGCAGGAGCAGACGATCAACCTGTTGACCGACGTCCTGCAGAGTAAACTACAAGCAGGGACGTCGCCGACGTATGTTACGCAGGCGGCGCCCAAGAAAAAGGACACGCCTAATTATATGATGTATCTCGGCGGCGCCTTTGTCCTTTGGATTTTACTGAAAGGCTGAATATAATGTTTGAATTTTTTGGATCTATCGTAGAGGGCGGCTTCGATATCGTTGAAAATATGACGGGCGCTATCGGATCGGGCCTGGAGAGGTTTTCGAGTGGATTTTTTCCTTCACCGCAGAGACAAACGCCGATCACGATCTCACAACAAATGCCGGTAGTCAATACCGGACTGTCTTATCGGCCAACCTCACCGCAACCCATGAGCGCTCTCGAGACGGCGGCACAGGCGGCGGTTGATTGGATGGACTCACCATACGAGGCGCAGTACGGGCCGAGTGAAGTAATGCAGCAGGCCGTAAACGAGCCGGTCGGCATGCTTACACCCTGGACAGATACGATCGACAGTCTTTGGGGCGCTGCGACCGGCGTATTTTCGGAGATCAACGATCAGTTGCCGGATATATTAATGCAAAGATGGGGCTTGTTGCCAGAACCACAAGTACAGAACACGGCAGGAGATACCATTTACCACGTTTATTCCGATCCGAATCTATCGCCGGACACGACGCCGGCGGCGACGGCAGGGCAGCCGCAAGGTACTTACAACCTGGGATTTCTGACGGACTGGCTAAAAATACCAGCGGCGACAATACCGACGCCGACCGCGGCACAGGTCAGGCAAGTGGCGGGGATATCGGTACAGGCGCTCGTATTGATCGGCGTCGGGCTGCTTATATTTTTGGCTGGAAAGAAACTTTAAGGGCGACAAGATGGATATCGAAGAAAGACTGATCCAGGTATTAACTCGGCCGGCTTTTGAAAAAAATATGGCGTTCATGGACAAGACGCGGGCAGGTGTGCCGCGGACTTTTGAAATAGATCTGTCGATGCCCCTTACGGATCAGCGATACGATATTGGCGGAAATATCTTTTATGTTTTGTTGGGCCCGGATTCTACCAGCTACATCGACGTTAAATTTAATGCGCTAGACTCAAGCACCGTAAGATTTTACCAGCAAGTCGGACTATTGACACCGTTCAGGACTCTATATATTACGACGCCGGCAGGGCAGGCTGGCACCTTGACAATACTAACCGGCATCGAGGCGCCGGACTTTTTAGAAATTATCGACAACCGCGGGGCGACGAGCCTGGATATGGCACAGATCCGCGAGGAACTCCAGGGCGATGTAGTTCACGAAAATTGGGGGACGGAGATCACAGTCGGCAACGCCGCAGCGGTACAGGTCCTCGCGGCCAACGCTAATCGCAAGGCTTGTATAATACAATCGAAGGCGATCAACACAGGCATCGTATATCTCGGCTTCGACAATACTGTGGCAACAAACAAATGGATCGCGGAACTCCAGGCCGGTACATCTTTTTCAGTTGATGATTATCGCGGCCCTCTGTTTGCCAGGGCGGACGCCGTCGGCCAGTTAATCGGATACGGAGAATGGTAATATGGGCGCAAAGACAACAAATCCGGTAAAACGGTTGGGATTGTGGCTTGCCCGCGCCAAGGGCACAATTTATCAAGCTGCAACCGATGGTTTTGTTGTTTTTTATGATCCTAGTGATGGAACGCCCGCAGGCTTAACCGATTCTGCTACACCGCCAACAATTACAAGAGTACAAGCGGGGACAAGTGCAGTTGGCTATTTTGGCTTAACTTTCCCCGTCAAAAAAAATGATTATTGGAAAGTAACAGATACCGATGCAGGTTGTGTCGTTTGGTGGATTCCTTTAGAACCGTGAAAAATATCACAGTAAATACAGGTTTTGGCTATTATACCGACTCACAGGGCCGCATTACAGACAAGGCAGAGTTACCGCCAGGGCGGCACTCGATAAAAGATGGATTCACTTATACAGAAGTGGCGGACGCCGCCGCGCTCGGGCCGATACAAATATATGAAGATCCGGCAGAGATCGAGCAGCGACAAAACGAGCAGAAGATACAGGGCAAAATCAGATCGACGGCGATCGAAGCGCTGAAAGCTACCGGCGATCTGCCAGCGGATTACGAGGACTCCTGATTATGGAAAAAGTAGAAATTTCAAAACACGATATCGAGATCGGCGACAATCTCGAAATGGTTTTTAATACGGTCGGTTATACCTGGATCCAGGCGTTTCAGTTGGCCGCGATCGAGAGCAGGCTTGCCAGGGATCAGCGGTTTAACGTCCACTCCATAACCGTCAATGATGATGATCCGGAGCAAACCAAAGTTATATACAAAATCTCCGTCAACCCACCACCTGCAGGGGAAGATCGGATTGTGTATGAGGCAGGGATCGGCGTCGCAATAGTGGCGACGATCGGCGTAGTCGCCGGCGGTCTTTTTTTGTGGCTGTCCCTGGACAAGATATACAAACTAACGGAATCGCCGGCCGGCCGGCTATCAATCGGCCTGATCGCGGTCGTATTAGGATTATTTGTTCTTAAGGCCTTGAAATGAATGTCGATACCTGGGACGATCGCCTAAAGTTACAGGCGGATCGCAAGTGGGAAAATTACAAAACATTAAGAATATCGCTTGATACCGCCAGGGCTAATCATCGGTACGATCTCGCCGGTGATTTTTTATATGTAGAGGCTTACAGTTCACCGAGCGCAGCGGCGACGGTAAAATTTAACAAAAACACAAACGATCCGCTGGATCTAAAACATAACACCAGGATCGAGACGGTTTTCACGACGCTGTATGTAACGAACGTGGGCCAGGCCGGCGAATGGATCGATATCATCGTCGGGATCGACTTTCGGAAATATGATCCAGAAATAACAGGCCGGCCAGAGCCGCAGCTGGTTATCGAATTAACTCACGCCAACGCAGATACGAACGTAACGCCGGCGGCGCAGATCGCTGGCTTTGTGATTATCAAAGCGCACTCGCGTAATACAGATATCGCCTGGATCGATTTCGGCCAGGCCGCGGTACAGGATAGCTGCTTACCACTGGAGCCAGGCGACACGTTCGCAACGCCGATCTCAAACCTGGATCGGATAAATGCCAACTTTGAGGTCGGCGGGGAATCCGTATGGATAGTGAATCTGCTATAATAATGCCGGGAAATAAGCCGTTTATCACAACGCGGTTTTTACCGAAGACCGGATCGATTCTGTCTTTTTGGCCGTTTGGCGACGATGGCGATTATCAGAAGGGTTGGGCCATAGGTGAGCGATTTGTTATTAAGACAATCGGTGGCGATGAGATTGTTTTTGACCGTGCAACCGGCTTAATGTGGCCGAGAGATCACAACCAGGTGGGGGGCAACAATGGCACACTTAACAGATGGGGAGCATCACTGAATGTCTGCAACGGAATTACTTTTGCCGGTTATGATGATTGGAGACTTCCGAACATTATTGAGATATTTAGCATTGGCGACTTCAACAAGGCGGTCGGGCCGACGTGCTTTGATCCTTTTGTAAATATGAAGTCCGGTTACTATTGGAGTTCAACGACTAACGCACAAGCTACAGACTATGCTCACGTATTTAGTTTCTTGAGCCCCACACTCACTTCTCATCAAAAGGGAACAAATGACCACTATCTGTTGGCTGTCAGAAAGGGATTGCCTGGCTAATGGATGATTTGCGGATTACATACGAAAAGGGCGTAATGATCATAACTCACCCGAACGGGCGAGTATGTAAATATACAAAGTCTGATCTCGAGAAGTTCAAGTTACAGTTAATTGGCCAGGCCCAGGACACAACAGATAAACTGATCGATGTAAATAAAAAGCTTTATAACATTCAATTATCGGAGACTCAATAATGGCAAGGAAAAGACGCAGGGCAAGAAGAAGCGGCCGAAAAACTTACCGGCTGAAAGGCACAGCCAAACGCGCAGCCAAAGGCCGGCCGGTATATAAGGTCAAAGGCGGCTGGAGAATCGGCAAGCGCAAGAGGCGCTAAGATGGACCTTGATCCTTACGACGCGATAAGATTTTGGGCGGCGGTCATAGCGTCCCTTATTGTCGGTTTTGCAATAGGGACGAATTTCTAATGCGAGCCTGGACGAAAAAACGACAACGGGCCTGCATACGCGATCGCAAAGGCCGATTCAAGAGGTGGCGCGGCGGTAGGACAAAATCGCAGCTGAAAAAGAAGCGCAACACCTATCAGGGAATCGCGATCCACATCGGCAAAGAGTATAAGCGGCAACACGGCCGGCCGGCCGGGATCGGAGCGATCGTCAGAAAGAAACGAGCCGACGGCAAGTTTCACCGCGGCGCCGACTGGTATGTAAGGACGTCTCACGGCTGGAGAGATACCGGATCGCCGGCCAAGCCGACCAGGTCCAGGATCAGACGGATCTGTAAACGAGCCAGGCCAGGGCGTTAATAGAATTAAAAAAAGCGCCGGAGAGGCCGGCGTTTTTGCGCTAATCAGGGAATTGAAGGAGTAAAAAGATGGATTTTAGCAAAATATGGAAATGGATCGATCATAACCGCTGGACTGTGATCGCTCCGATCGTAGCGACTTTGCTTTTTGTGGTCGCTGCCAGCTGCACAGTTACAACCAGATCGCCGGTCGATCCGGCAGTCATGGTAACGGCGCCCGAGCTTGAGATCGAATTTTTATCCTGGCAGAAAAACCAAGAGATCATACTTGCAAGGTTTGACCTCGCCAGGGCCGATCTCGAAGCGCAGGAAAAAGCCTGGAGTGAAGTACAAGCGGCGATCGTTACAGTGGCATCGGGCGGCGTCGCAGACCTGCCAGGCTTTTTGCAATTACTGTTAGGACTCACGAGCGCCGGTGCGATCACAGACAATATCCGAAAGCGGGGCCTAATTGCCGGACTCAAACGCAACAAATAAAAAAGTTAGAGTTGTCGATATGATCGGCGGGCAAGGTCTTATGAAGGTAAACAATAATTGCCGCGACCTTTTCGGTAAGAACTGGAAAGTATTGTCAGTGATCATCGCGATCGCTCTACAATGGGGAGCGACCAGGGCGACGCTCCACAGCCAGGAAAAAAGGCTCGATCGCATCGACAGCCGGATCGAGAGCATAGAAGGGCGGATTTACAATGTTATCAGTGATAGGCAGCATACTAAAGCCGTTAATGCTCCTTAACGGCATATCGGATCTCAGCATCAAGTTCAACAGCGAGATTCAGGGGATCGAGATAAAATACACCGATCGGGCCGGAAATCCCATATCGGACGTTATGCCATTTGCCGATATAGAGCAGCAGATCAACGGCCAGGGGGATGAGACTCCACAAACCCACCCGGAAGGGCAGCCAGGCGGCTAATGTCGATCCTGGGCGATCCTGGGGCTTTTTTCAGACCTAAATTTTTTTAACAGGTAGTTGTTGACAAAGGGGAGGTTTTATGGTAAGTTGCGCGGGCGGGAGGTGGGCAGGCTTACTACTACGTACGTAAGCCTGCCCTTGAAGCGGAAACGACGCCGCCGAAGGCGGCAGCGTCGTTGACTTAGGATTTTATATCCGGCGACTGTACGCCTGGTCCATTAACAAGGCGCCGATATCGCCGGAAAAAACGCCGCTAGCGCGGCACGGTTCAATGAAAAAGGAAATCGAAATGAGATGGATAAAATCTTTACTCCTGATCGCACTTATCAGCCTTACGGGCTGTTGTCAACCAGGCAACAATGCTTGTAATAAATTTTGGTATGGCCTTGTGCCAGATGACACCAAAGCAAGCGGTTACAGACCCTTGACGCTCGGTGAATATATCTTCGGCGAAAAAGAAATTTTACAAAAAAATCAAAAAAAACCTTGACTTCCCAGGGTTTTTTGATTTTCTGTAAAGTTCACCGGCCCCGTTTGCCGATGATTAACAGGGTTAAGGACGTCCCATAATATATGTTATGTTACATTCGGCAAAATCGGCAAAAATGGCCAAATGTACCTCCCAGAGCGGTTTATTGGCGTTTTTGGGCCAAAAACCGGAGAATGGGCCATAATCAGATGACGCTGGTTTGAGAATTCGCTGTCGTTTGGATGGCGGCTATAGATAGCGGGCATCTATGGTGTTGTGAGCGGTTTCCGTGAGTCTGTCCCATGTTGAGCTTGCTCTATCCACAAGGCCGAGGTTCTCAAGTACAACGCGAACGTTTACAATTGCGTCAGGCTGGGTGAAGTTGTTCTTCATGGTGTTTTCCAGCTTGCAAAGAGCGCGGGCGAATCTGCGGCTGTCGCAATAGAGAATTGCGGTGCGATAATGCAGCTCAAGTGTGCTCGGCTCAATTGGGTCAGGAGCGGTTAGTCTGGATATTGCGAGGTCGTTGTTGCCGGACTCATAGAGACATAACGTCAATTTGCTGCGCGAGCGGTGATGCGTTGGATTTATTTCGAGAGCGGTTTCGAAGGATTTGATTGCAGCGTTGCTGTCGCCGGCAACCATCATCAAAATACCGTACTTGTAGTGGATGTCAGCGCTTGCGGGCGTGGTGCTCATCTGTGCCTCGTGAGCCTTAATCACCTGCGCGATCAAAGCCTTTGAGATTTCCTGGGAATATTCCGGGTTCGGCTTTTGATCGAGTGTTACCTGAAGATTTAACGTTGCGGTCTCCGAAAACAGCAATGTACTGTTTTGCTGTATCGCCGCGGTCAACGACAACGTGCGATAAGATTCGTCCTTCCGGCCGGCCAAGTGCTGTGCCAGTGCGAGTCCTATGTATGCATCCACTATCTCGTCGTTGATTTCCACCGCCCTGTTGAATTGCTCAGCCGCTAATGAAACACGCCCGAACCGCAGATAATGCGTTCCCAGCTTTATGGTGGCCTCGAGGTAATTCGGCTGGCTTTGAAGGGCGCTTTCGTAATGTGCGATCGCTTCGGCGGGCCTGCCCTCACGGCTCAATATATCGGCCAGCCTCACATGGAGATCCGGCATCTGTCCGACCTGTTCCATCAGCCACTCGGTCCGTTCGATTGCGTGGGCAAACTGGCCCGTTTCAATCAGCCCGTCAATTTCCTTCGCCTCGCTCTCGTCATGAAAATTGTCCGGATGCGACACAATCGCCGTATTGAACGTAGCAATCGAGTTTTCATACTGCCGGTCCGCTATATCCAGATACCCCAAAAGCACCAGCGACGATATGTCCTCCGGATGCTCGGTCGTTAACAGCTCATATTCCGTTATGGTTTTATCGAGCCTTCCGTTCTTGAAATATATGGCGGCCATGCGCTGCCTGGGCAGCTGGAGATGGCTCTTGAACTTTATGCAATCCTGGTAAAACTCCATCGCCTCGGCATCCTGGCCGAGTCGCTCACGGCAATACCCAAGCGTATAAAGTGTCATCGTATTGCTGGGCTGACGCAGATATACCGATTGTGCCTGTTCAATTGCTTCGTGTATATCGTTTCGGTGCAGACATATTGCCGCTGCAGCCATTCGGCCACGGGCACATTCGGGATTTTCGAAAAGGTAGAACTGCAGTTTCTCGTGGGCCTTGTCCAGCTCCATGTTGCCTAACAGCTCGACAATTTCGTCCAAATCATTATATCTTCCATCCTCCCCGGCCGGCGCCGTTTTCACTGCGTTGAGCCAATGCCATATCAAATCAGCCGTGTTGACCGTTATCGCCTTGCCAAATATCTCTAAAAGCTTGCTCATGTTCCCTTCCTACCTAAACGGACGTGACGTAAAGCGCCCAATAGCTTCGATACACAAAATATCGACAATAAGAATTTGCCCCTTTACGCACGTTTGGCCAATTCAACTGCCTGGCGCGCAATTTCGGCGGTGGTTTTCGCAGTTGTGATACTTGTAGTGGTTGTTGCGGTTTTACGCGCGTTACACACGTTACAGGCCGCTTACACAGCCGATATGTTTACCCCCCCTGCCGCCACAGATAGCCTTTCTTATGGGACAGTAATCCAACGCCAAAATATCACAATCCAGCGGGACCGGGCCGATCTATTTTTCGTTTGACTTGTCGTCACTTGTGTGTATATTCCCGTTCATGCCACTCTGATCAAACCATCCTTTTCATTGGCAATGGAGAGCAGTATTAACGAGACTGACACAATGAATGCAAATCAGCCAACCGACAACTGTGGGCTTAGCTTTATGAAAATCAGTTATTGGTCATGGGGCCTCGTTTTACTTATCGTCGTGATGAGCACGCTGATTCGCATCCGTCTTTTAGAGGTTCCGCTGGACCGGGACACAGGGGAATATGCCTACGCCGCTCAGCTCATGCTCGGGGGTACTCCTCCATACGCCCATCTTTACAACATGAAAATGCCGGGCATTTACGCTATCTATGCCTTGATTTTTGCTTGTTTGGGTCAGACTCACAGCAGTGTTCACATAGGCCTGGCTGTCGTAAACGCCGCCACTATTTTCCTGATATTTTTACTGGCGAAGAAATTGCTTGCTCACCGAGCCGCTGTCGCAGCAGCCGCGGCTTTTGCTCTGCTCTCGTTAGGTCAACAGGTCCGTGGCGCCTTCGCCAAAGCGGAACATTTTGTCATCTTCTTTGCTATCGCCGGAATTCTGCTATTGGTCGAATCCGTTGAGCGCAAAAGGCGGCTCCGGTTGTTTGCAGGCGCCGTATTGTTAGGGCTGGCATTCCTTATGAAGCAGCATGGCTTCGCTTTTATTGTTTTCGCGGGGCTATATCTGGTGGGCTGTGAACTTCGCCGCCGACCCTTTATGTGCAGGTGTTTTCTGACTGACTGTCTGGTATTCTTAGCTGGCGTGCTGTTGCCATTTGCAGCGACCTGTCAGATTCTATGGTGGTGTGGTGTTTTCGACAAATTCTGGTTCTGGACATTCGACTACGCCACCAAATATGCCTCAGCGATACCGTTATCGACGGGTTGGCAGATCCTGCGAAGAAGGATAATCGGTATCGCTTTTTCGGCTGTCGTGCTCTGGCTCGTTGGTGGTGTTGGTTTAGGAGCTTTGATTTGGAACAGGAAGGCCCGCTGGCATACACTGTTTGTGCTTGGATTTTTGCTTTTCTCGTTCTTAGCTGTTTGTCCGGGTTTTTATTTTCGTCCCCATTATTTCATCCTTTTACTGCCAGCCGTAGCTCTACTGGCTGGCATCGGTGTCGATTCGGTCCAACATCTCTTTGAACGGAGTCGGTCGTTCATAGTGAGCAGGGTGATACCGACTTTACTTGCAGTGCTTGCTATCGGTCATGTTCTCTATCAACAGTGGGATTTCTTGTTTGTTATGAGTCCCACAGCAGCTTCGCGCGCAGCCTTTGGTATAAGTCCCTTTCCCGAATCCCTGGAAATCGCCCGATTCATCAAGGAGCACTCGGCCCCCACCGACCGGATTGTTGTTCTCGGCTCAGAACCACAAATTTACTTTTATTCAGAGAGGCGTTCCGCCACAGGCTACATTTATACTTACCCGTTGATGGAGAAACACAGCTACGCCCGGCAAATGCAAAAGGAAATGATTTCCGAGATTGAGGCTGCATCACCGAAGTTTTTGATTTTTGTACATATCCCTACTTCCTGGCTGATGGATTCGGATTCCGAGCTGCTTATTTTTGATTGGTTCGAGCAGTATTGCCAAAAGTATTATATTGATGTTGGAGTTGTTGATATTTATCCCGACCACACCGTATATCGCTGGGATGAAGAAGCCGTTGGCTATGAACCCCGCTCAAAGGACCGGATTTTGGTTTTCGAACGCAAGACCTCAACTTATTGATATATGCACCAAATAATTGAATTTGACAACAGTTCTTATTCTTCTCTGTAAGAGCCAATTACCCCCCTACCGCCCTGCTGTTCGTTAGGCCTTGTGCCCCTCGCGTAATGCTCTTATGCTCTTTTGCCCTTATACCCTTACTCTTGTGTCACCTTACCGAGACACAAGTGGCCCGCCGCAAAAACACGAAACCAGTTGCAGTTCAAGCGCAGGTTTGATATACTCAGGGTTAGTGATACCAAACTGAATCGACATGCGCTATGGCCAATAAAACAAATTACGAAGTGTAAAAATGCTATTAACCGAAAAAAAACGTCCCCCGTCAACCCGTCCAAGGCCGGATAAGTCCCTTAGCCGCAACGCAAAACACCGTTGGAGTATGTGGATATTGCCCATCACAGGGTTGTTCGCCCTGATCTGGTTTTTGATTCGCGTAATTCCGAAACCGTCCCGCGCCACCTATCCCTGCCAGCGCATCGCTTTCCCTTTGGCCTCGGGCTTTGTCATTTGGCTCACAGGAACAATCGGCTCAATCGCCGCTATCCGCAAGGCAAAAACCTGCTTCGCACAGTCGCGTTATATAGTCTGTATAATGCTCGCAATCGCCGCCGTCGGCTCCATATGGCTCGCTCAAAGCCTCACCACCGAGGACGTACTCTTAGCTGCCGACCTGACCGCAAACGCGCCCATAGGAGTTGCCAAAGGCATCCAACCCGGCCGTGTCGTCTGGGTACACGACCCTGACGCCACCGATTGGGACGGGCCCGGAAATGGGTACTGGTGGAAGTCCGCTCACACAAATCAGGGCGCCATGGACAGGATGATGACCCGCGCCATACAGGCGCTCGCCGGTGAAAAAGACACCCCCGTCGCATGGGACAGCCTCTTCAGATACTTCAATAAAACGCACGGCAAGGGCGATGTAGGTTATAAACCCGGAGAAAAAATCGTCATCAAGGTAAATTTCGTCGGTTGCATCAAGGTTTGGTCTCGCCGACCGGTAAAAGACATCGAAGATTACAATCTCAGAAGCGTCGATTATATGCACACCTCCCCCCAGATGATAATCGCCCTGCTCACCCAGCTCGCAAACCACGTCGGCGTCAAACAGGCCGATATAACCGTTGGCGATACCCTCTGCTATTTCCCCAACGAGTTCTACGACATGTGCCATGACAAGTTCCCGAAAGTCCGCTACCTGGAGTACTTAGGCAAATTCGGCCGAACCGCTGCAAAGCCATCCTCCACACCCCTGTACTGGAGCACACCTGATGCCGCCGGAAAACAAGCAGACTATGCGCCCGTCTCATACGTACAAGCCAATTACCTCATTAACCTTGCCAACCTCAAAAGTCACAACGACGAAGCCGGTATAACTCTCTGCGCCAAAAACCACTACGGCTCTCTCGTCAGAAGACCCACACGCCTGGAAGGCTATTATGATATGCACAAAGACCTGCCCTTCAGAACGCCCGGCATGGGTCATTACAGACCGATCGTGGACCTTATGGGCCACAAGCACATCGGCGGTAAGACCCTTTTGTACCTTATTGACGGCCTATACGCCGGCAAACACGCAAAAGAAAGAGCACCTCGAAAATGGAACACCCCTCCCTTCAACGGTGACTGGACCTCAAGTCTTTTTGCCTCACAGGATCCTGTTGCCATCGATTCGGTCGGCTTCGATTTGCTCTGGAACGAGTGGGACGATGCACCACACAGACTCGGCACAAACGATTATCTCATAGAGGCGGCACTTGCGAATAATCCACCTTCAGGCTCCTTCTATGACCCCGACCATAAGGGCAATGTGGCTCGTCTCGCCAGCCTCGGCGTGTATGAGCACTGGAACAATCCCGCCGACAAGCGGTATTCCCGTAACTTAGGAACCGGCAAAGGCATCGAGCTTATTAAGCTCACCGGCCCCAGCCCCAAACCCTCCGCCAAAAAACCCGACAAGGTTCCCGCCATGGCCGCGGCCGGCGCATCCCAACAATACTAACACCACCGCACTGTCGGCCAGGAGAACGAACGTAACCTGCGATGTTGGCGGCGGCGCGAACTTTCTCAAGAATGACGACGGAGCCTGAGAACCGCTTATGGCGCAGCCAAACAGGCGGCGGTTGATCGACAGCAATTAGAAAGAAGTATGGCGCATCCGGCCCACTCGCGAGCACTTTGCTGGGCCCAGCCGAATTATTTCGACGGCAAAATGTGTTAGGCGTGCTTGCGGCTTTGTTTGGCTAATCTTCCCGAGGCCCTTGCCAAATATCTTTTGTCCGCATCTGGTAATTAGGCATCGCCGGCAGCGGTTGACTCGGGATCGGCTCATACCAGAACGTTGCACACGACCAGTCATCCGATGTCTCAACCAGGCCCCCTTCAACTTCATCACTCCAGGCAATCTGCTGGATGGTCACGTGACAGTCTTTCCTCCAGATAATCGGATCCGGCATGTGCCAACGATACATCGACACAAGACCTTCCCGGTTCAGACTGCAGCCACTGTAATACCACGCCTTCTCGTGCACACCATACGATTGACAGACCCAATCTTCCGACCCGGTTCCGCAGATTGTCGGGTAGTCCTTATCACCGTCCAGGTAGATTTTAATTTCCCCCTCACCCCACCAGCGGTCCGGATGCAGATTCCTGACTCCGACAACTGCGCCGAGGAATCGCCCCTTGCCTACACGCCTGGGCAGTAGTACGAAGTCCTTTTTCAGTGTAGTCGGATTTTCCCGTCGAAACAGGACATGCAACCGCCCCACGTCACCGGGGTACTTATCGCCGATAGTATAATCAATTTGATAATAAATAACCTTCTTCTCAGTCGTTTCATTGGTCAGCATGATCTTCGCCTGTTTGGTAAAAGGCATAGGCAGCCAGATATTTCTGCCGCCTCCGGGATCGGTCGAATGAGCTATCGAATAATAAGGTACATTCTTACCGTGCGCAAAGCCCATCAAGTCTCCTAACGGACATTCGATACTCGGGTGCTCCTGGCCGTCCCACCAGGCGCGAATAACAATTCCCCGATTGTCGCTTGGCGTCTTTGACCCCCCTACCCAGATATGACGAATTGTGCCCGGCCCTTCTATATCGCAGAGCTGCACCGCCTCGCCCGGGTCAATCCATTTGCACGGCGAGCCTTTGCGCCCCGGTCCTAAGTGACTCGCCGCTTTGCCGCCCTGCCCCGGCGCACCGCTCGGATTCTCGAACGAAATTGCTCGCGGCCGCAACCCAACATCCAGCAAATACGGCTCAGTTACAATGTCGGCCCGTTGCGAATCCTCACATCCCGCCATCACAAGCAACAGCGAACCTGCCAACAATAAGTCCTTAGGTTTTCTTTTTAACATTTCTGGTTCCTTATTCAAAGTCCTACTACAAAAGTGAAATTTAGCTGAGCAGGCCGAGCCATTTGTCCATCGCCGCTATGAGTGAACGCACCGCTACAAAACCGATTGCTAAAACGCTGGCCAAGAGAAACATATCATATAGCTTCGAGGGGGCAATGCATTTATCTGTCCGGCGATAGCGAAAAATGAGCGCCTGGTAGGCTACAACGATGAGGAAGACGGAATTGGCAATCCCGAGAATAGCAACTAAAAGTATAGGCTGCTGAAGCCACAAATAGAAGATTCCCCAAATCCCCGGAAAAGCAAAGGCAAAGATAGCAAACGCTCTTTTTCTGCTTCGCGAATTGTTCAGGTCATACAACCGATACAGGCCCGCTAAATCAGTCCAGACATGGCTGTATCCGGCGGTATTAGCAAACGCGGTTGAAAAGAGCACGAAAAAGGCCCCGACCATGAAGAGCCCCGTCGAGCCCGGACCGAGTACCTCCGTGAAAATCTGCGAAAGCTGACTGATTAATTCGGTGCCATCCCTGAGCTCGGCCTGGGCATGCAGAACCGCCGCACCCAGAAAATAAAAAGCAACCGTTACCACCGTATAGACGACCATGGAGATAACCGCGTCCAATGTCATCACGCGAATCCATCCCCGCGCCCGCCGGATCCACTCGGCCGAATCATCCCGCCGACCCGTCCATGCCGCGTAACCTTTTTCAAGGCACCAGTAAGGATACATGACAATCTCGCCCGAGCCGAGGCCGGTAATCCCAAAGGCGGTAAGCGCAAGAACGAGTGCCTCGGAGGGAAGCCTTATGCCGAAGCCTGCCGCCACATCACCCCAACCGAAGGCGTACTCAGTCCTTTGCACTGCGAACACGCAGAAAAGAATAATGCTGACAAACACAAAGTTCATGCCAATCGCGGCTAATTCTATCAGCCGGTATTTGCCACTATACACAAGCAGCGCGATAATCATCCACAGGATGACAATCCAAAGCCCGACGCTGCTGCCGCCAAACACAGCAGAAGCCGCCTGTGCCGCCCCGCCCATTACCGCCCCCATCCCCATTACCATCGCTGCAAAACTTACCAGGCCGACGTGAATCGACCAGTGCAGACCCAAAAACCGCCGCCCACGTAACTGATTCCATGCTTGAAATGACGGTATTCCGTGACAGATGCAGAATCTTCCATACTCTAATTGGACGGCTACCTTGATAAGACAGCCTAAAATCAAAACCCAAAGCACACAGAAAATAAAAAGCAACCGTTATCACCGTATAGACGACCATGGAGATAACCGCGTCCAATGTCATCACGCGAATCCATCCCCGTGCCCGCTGGATCCACTCAGGCGAATCGTCTCGGGGGCCCGTCCAAGCTGCATAACCTTTTTCAAGGCACCAGTAAGGATACATAATTATCTCGCCCGAGCCGAGTCCTGTAATCCCAAAGGCTGTCAGAGCAAGAACAATTGCTTCAGCCGGAAGCCTTATGCCGAACCCCCCTGCCACATCATTCCAACCGAAGGCGTAATCGGTCCTTTGCACCGCGAACACGCAAAAAAGAATAATGCTGACAAATACAAGGTTCATGCCAATCGCCGCGAATTCTATCAGCCGGTATTTACCACTGCTCACAAGAAGCGCGATAATCACCCACAGTAAGCCAAGCCAAAGTGCAATGCTGCTTAGGCCAAACACTTGTGAGGCCGCCTGCGCCGCCCCACCCATGACGGCACCCATTCCCATCAACCATCGCTGCAAAACTTACCAGGCCCACGTGAATGGACCAGTGCAATCCCAAAAACCGCGGTCCTGCTAAGCCGTTCCATGCCTGAAATGATGGTATCCCGTGACAGATGCAGAATCTTCCGTACTCTAATTGCACGGCTACCTTGATAAGACAGCCCAAAATCAAAACCCAAAGAACCGCAAAACCCGCTTTTGCCCCTAAGGCCGTTGTAGCGATCAGTTCACCTGACCCGACAATCGACGCCGACAGTATAAGCCCCGGCCCAAGGTATCTAAGCGACCCAAACACCCCCTTCGGCGGCTCCTTGTGTGCACTGTTCTTATCCATCGTCATCCCCGTCTCTGTTGTTCACTTTTTCGTTCCAATATTCAACATCCTCAGCCGAGCACATACAACGGCAGATACAATAACGATAATTCCGCCCGGAACCGCCCACCTGCCCGGCTGTTCGCCCAAAAATAAAAATACCCAAATCGGATTCAGCACCGGCTCAATAATCGGCACCATAATCCCTTCAAGGGCGGTAACCCGCTTGATTGCAATCGAATAAAAAATATATGAAAGCCCCAATTGCAAAATCCCAAGCGCCGCCAAAGCCGCCCAGCCGACCTTGTCCGGCGCCTGACCGAACATAAAAGGCAGGCATACAATCACTGCTAAAATATTTCCGAGAAATATAGACCCCAACGGAAATTTGCTTTTTTGCCTGCGCATAAAAACAATCATCCCGGCAAAGGCTACGCCGCTGATGATTGCCAGACCGTTGCCCCAGTAATTGGCAAACGTGAGCCGGTCAAAGAAGAACAGCGCCATTCCAAATATCGCCGCAACAACCGTCAGCCATTCAAGGCCCGTGACCTTTTCCCTGAGAAAGTACGCCCCCAATATCGCAACGTAAACAGGTGCCGTGTATTGAAGAAAAATCGCGTTGGTCGCCGTCGTCATTTTCGTGGCCACAACAAACAGGACAACGTTGACCGCATAACATACCGCCCCTCCAATCTGGTCGAATGACCACGTCAAATGACCTCTGCGAACCACAAGCAGCATGACCACCGCCGCCAAAATGCTTCGCCCCCCTGCTATCGCCATTGGATTCCACGAGATAACTTTGATTAGAATCCCACCGAAGCTCCACAAAACAGCAGTCGCAACAAGAAGTCCAACCGCCCTGCTGTGTTTGGATTTCGAATCAATTATCATAAAACCAACCGCCCGCGTAAACCGCATCTACACCTGACACTCTGAGGACACCCTTTTAATTGTCAAGTTTCCTTGGCAGTGGACGATTTAAACAGCCGCAGGGCGACTGTTTCGGCGATATGTCTGTTATTGGTATTCAGCCTCACGTGGCAACAGCCACAGCTATTTTATTGCCAGATTGATTTTGGCTCGTAGATTCTCAGGTGGCCGATTCGCGTTTTGCCCCCTTCGCTGTAAACCTCTAACGTTTTGTTATCCGGGTCAGGATACACACGCATCGGCATATAAATCCTGCCGTTATTGCCGAATATCTCAAAGCTTGTTCGGTCCACCAGTATCGTTAAGTCTATTCTGCCTCTTTCCGGCTCAAGCGGTGCGTGCATGTCTTGACAGGATAAACGCTTCTCTTCGACGTTATACACCACCGGTATACCCCGAATTACAAAACCGAATTCGGTCGCATCGCCCCCTACGAAGCTTGCACGGATCTCGAATGTTTCACTTTTAATTTTGGTCACCAGAATTTCTCCAGGTTGAAGTGCCCTGCCTCTATAATGGTGTTTTCGGCCGCGGAGTTTAATGATTTCCTTGACAGGTGCGGCAAATAAGCGGGGGCCATCTTCTGTGCTCCTGAGACTCAAGCTGACCGGGAACAATATCATCTGGTTAAATGGCATCTGTTCCATCGCCACCTGCCCCCAGGCCATCTGGATACGTCGGCCATCCCGCTCGGGAATATCACTAAAAGTCTGTGATGCGTAGAAGCAGTTGCCATAGTTGAACTTTATCGCCTCGGTATCGGGCTTAAATTCTTTGCCGTCGAACTCGCCCACGAAATACTCACCGGCCCCCCCGTACAGCACCCATTTCTTATTATCTTCGTCACGGTCTAAAGGCAGTTCGAACAGCTCCGGACACTCATGAAAGCTCTTGAGCCTGCTCGTTTTGGTCCAGTTTTTCAGGTCGTCCGAGGTGAAGAAGTCCATCTCGCTTTCTTCAACATAAAGGACCATCACCCATTTGCCAGTCGGCTCATGCCAGATTACCTTCGGGTCACGGTTGCCGCCCCTGATATGACCAATGATTGGATTGCCCTTGTACTTTGTGAAAGTCCTGCCGCGGTCGTTACTGTATGCTATCGACTGGGTGAACGGCACATCCTCCGACCACGCATTCGTCCCCCCTGCCGATGTATAGAAGCAAACAATTACCTTCTCATCGCCCGTCTGAAAACCTGCGGTATTATTTTTATCGACTACCGCCGAGCCTGAAAAGATGGTCCCCATTGCATCCGGGTGAATCGCGTCGCCAAGTTCTTTCCAATGTATAAGATCCGTGCTTACCGCATGGCCCCATGTCATATTGCCCCAAGGCCAGCCAAAGGGATTGTGCTGATAGAACATGTGATATTCGCCGTCATAATACACCAATCCGTTGGTGTCGTTGTTCCAGCCGCGCTTCGAGGTAAAATGAAACTGCGGCCGAAGCTTCTCGGTATAGACCTCATCTTCACCCGGGAAGGTGTCAGCCTGGAATATCGAATCGAATCCTTTGCCCTTATCCGGATTATACCTGTCGATGCGCACAGTGGCGTCCTGCCCCTCGAACTCACTCACATCTAAAAACACCCAGTAATCCGGCTCATCCGCAGCTAATGATATCTCGAACTCGCGCACGACCTGGCCATCGATAATAAAGCTCACCAATCGCCCACGTGCCTCGTTGTCCACCGGGAAATTGAGATACTTGCTGTCGATATGAAACTCGCGTGTCTTGGCTACATATTTGCCGGCCACATCGCTTTGGTAGATATGGTCAACGCTAATGTGTCCCCAATCGCCACGGTGTCGGTCCACTATTTCAATCCGCCCCGTTTTACCCTTCAACTCTAAGACATCCCAGCTTTCCCAGTCGAGTGCATTACTTTCGGCGCCGGTGGTTCTGCGAACAACCTCACCGCCAACAAGCAAATTCATACAGGTCCTTCGCCTATCATCTCCCCCGCTGATAAGGAAAACGATGTGATCTCGCTCTATCGTAAACTCCGGCGAGGTTAATGTGCCCGTGGGCCTGTCGCCATCCTGATAACTCGTAGCTAATCCTTTGCCTTCAAAGCTGCTAATCTCTTCCATCTCCTCCGTCTCCCGCCACCTTGGACTCTTGCCGAAAGCATCTCCCGTTACCTTCCAGTCGCCGTATGCGGCTCCTTCAAAATCGGCTATCATAAGCTCATCCGTCTTAACACGCAGGGCTTTTTGCCCCTGCTGGGCCTGGTCAACACAACTCGACAGACAAACCAGAACACTCGCTAATAATACCATTCCCAGATTCTTCATAATTTCACCTCTAAGTACACTCACATAAAGTTTCTTTACGATTTCGGACTTTTTGAAACACTAACCGGTAAACTATAAATGATACCATACCAATCGGACGATTACAATCACGATTTATGGACTACCTACACAGCATCCGCAATATAAATCGACAAGCAAATTGCCCGCTGTACACACAAAAAAAGGGCCTCGGAATAAATCCGAAGCCCTTTGTAATCAATGCTGCTTAGTACGCCAAACTTAAGGTGCTGATCAAGCGTTACTCTGGTGGCACTAAGTTCCATGCCGCGTCGCAGTCTACCCAACTGCCTTCACCATCATAAGGATCCGTGCAGAACGTCCATTGGTCGTAAAGCTTTGCGATCTCTGAAAGGTCAACGACGCAGTCCTCATTGGTGTCCGCGTGGTCGTAACCCCATGCACCGCATTCATTGTCCTGAACGTTGAAGTTAATTTCCGTCGCTTCAAGTTCGCCGCCTTCCTCGGAAGACTTGTACCGGATGTCATCACTGAAACCATCAAAGATGATTACACCGCGTATCCGCTCTGAGCCCGCTTCTGCAAGTTTGTTATCGTCAATGGCCTCGAGGCAAATCTCCTGAGGGGTGTTGTAGTTGCCGGGTGTAAATATCAGCTTGTTCGGGTCAGCCCACGTAAATAAGTTCGGGTCCATGACGGACATACTCTCCAGGAGGATGTCGTATTCTGATTCGCGGTGCACAAGGACATCGACATCGCTAGTCGGCTTGTGCGAGAGGATAACATCGACACATCTGGGAACGCCTGGGCTATCCTCAGTCAAAACGTTCATGAACTCCAAATACGGCGAAACTGAGATATGAGGTATGTCATTGTCGACGACTTTGAGATTCATGTGTGTCTCCACCGGATCAGATCCCGGTCCACCGAAGTTGGGGTCGTCGATATCGATTGTGATTATAAAAGTGACTTGTGACGCCTCGTCACCTTCTTTGAGAAGGTCCTCGGTAGCTGCAACGTGCACGTTCTGGTATTGGTTCCAGTTGGTTTGGTTAAAGGTCAAGTAGACATTTCCATTGGGGTCGGGTGGCACAGGCTTAGTGAAGCTAAAGTCAGCACTGCCTGCATTCTCCTGGTTGGGGTCTGGATCAACCATAACCGTGCAGGTGAAGTCAATATAATTCGGCTCTCCATCATTAATTTCGCTCGGCCGCCATTTGAGGCTGACTTGAATCTGGCCATCAGTCGGACCCATTGGCACCGGACCATCGATATCCTGCGGCTCATAGATCGGGATGTCATTGACGTCAATGATCACCGGCGGCTGTTTACCGGGACGGAAACACGGGGCCTGGGGAATATCACTGCCGTCAGCTTCATTGAACCAGATGAAATCAATGACTATCTCTTCGATGTCGAAACCGCCTCCGCCGTCATCTTCATCATAATCAAGGTCCATGCCGACCATGCAGGAGGTATGCGTAGCAAGATCCAGCCCATCTTCATACCAGACTGTCACATGGGGATACGGGGTTAGGAGGGTGCCGTCTTCGTCAAAGTCAGCTATCCAGATGCTCTTGTACCAGCCTTCCGCGTCGGTAATCGCAGTTGGCCCAATGGTCGGCGTGGGATCCTCATCCTCGAGGTAGCCGATAACCCCTCCCTCATTCGGCACAGTTCCTTCGTATCCCAGGGGACAACCAGTCCACGCACCTCCTCCTACAACCAACGACAAGTCAGTCAGCCCCAAACCAACACCGATGAATGACTTTTCCGCGGGTTTGGGCGGCATGGTATGGACGACCTGGAAATACTGCCTCAAGTACTTCTTCTTATTTTCGCCTTCGCCTCTTGGGGGTACGGGCTGATTGAAGCTGTCCTCGGAAAGGACCGTAAAGGCACCGTCTGCCCACTCCCATGCTTCGGTGACGAGTGGTATTTCGTATGCAGGACGACCCCATCCGGGATTAGGAGTGTTGTAGTTTCGACCACCGAAGACAGGCTCGGGCACACAGGGGTCGTAATAATAAGCTGGGTCAGCCTCATCACTTGTCGGCGAACAGCCGTCATCGAGGAATTCCCAATAGACCACAGAGCTACCAGGGCAACCGGCCCAGTTCGGGGGTTCATCACTGTACTTCAAGGCCACAGCCGGGGCTGCAATTACCAATACCATTACAAACATTATCAATTTTTTCATAATTAAAATCCTCCATTCTTTATGGTTCAAATTATAGTCATAAACTCCTTAGCCAATGCAAGCTGCCCTTTATAACGGTTTCGCGCAACCCGTGCCTTGTGGATCAGAGCAGTTCAGCCAACGCTTCGCCATCTCAACAACATCATGGATATTCACGTAACAATCCGGCAGCGGATTACCCTTGTTGTCAACCGCGCATGGATCAGAGTTACCGATGTCCATTTCCAGAACACCGAAGGCGCCGCATTCATTGTCCTCGATGTCGAACTCGACTGATTTTTCCAAACGTATCGTAACTATTTCGCCGGTAGGAACGCCCCATTCGTCCAGCACTGGTTCTTGCCGCCAGTAGCGCTCATCTCCTCCACCATCTACAACGGTAACTACGAGGGTGGCTTGATAGTACTGTTCGTCCTCAAATTCGGGATACGTATCAAAATCTAAAACCTGCAGCACCTCGTCGTCGCTACCCCATATCTTGACGTCGAGGTCTACATTCCAGCAGGTCGTCCTGTTGGCGGGATCATGATCTGGACAGCCCGTACCCAATCCGTTTGAACTTGTGGTAGCTGTATAGGTAAAGCAGTTCGGGTCATCGGCATCTTGAAAAGGCAGACACGGGTCTGTCAGAGGCAGATTGTTACCCTTGATAGTACCTATGACTTCATCTACGATAGGACCTGTGACTTCCGCCCGGAGCTTGACCTCAGTAGGTGAGCACGGGTCCTTATCGATCAGGGGTCGAACCTGCAGCTGAATGCCGATTTTCCTCCATCGGATTTTGTCGCTTGCTGTTAGACGTTCCCATAGCTCGACGGGACCGGTTACACGTACCCTTGTACCACCCCTCATCGGGGTAGCTCTGAACAATATGTTGGCCTGGTCGTTGTCCATTACATTAACCACCACGGATTTCTCACCCACGAAGTTTGCATCTGTGGGGTGACTTACCTTAAGGATTATCTCAGTCGCTTCCAGCAATTCCGGTGGTTCCGGCATGGTATCGTTCAGAGCCTTGAAGAGAACGGTTTGCGGAATGTCCCAGTTGCCGGCGTCGAAGGTCAAAGTGACCTGGTTGTCCGGTCCCACACCTGCGAGCAGCTCAATATCTTTATCTTCATCCTGGCCCTCGCCCCAACCACCGTAACCATTCGGGTCAACCACAATAGTAACGGTGCCGCCAAACGGCGGACGTAACAGAGAAACATCAAAGTCACCCTGGGTTTCGTCCGTTTCATAGACGAGCATCACGTTGGGGTCAACGACGACCGGCAGCACAGGGCTATCATCGCAAATCACACGGCCGGGACTGCTTGTCGGTGCAGGCCCAGGATGGCGTAAAACGTCGATAATCAGACCTGTCATGGTAAAAGTGGCATCCTCCAAAATCACACCAATCCGGTCAATCTGCTCGGGTATGTCCTCGAACGTGTACTCCGCAACATGCACACCTGTTTCTTCGAATTCTTCGAAATCGCAGCCCCCCTCCATACGGGGCTCGTCACGGTGTTTAGACCAGACCTCAGTCATGGACCAACTCCACTCTTCTTCCTCCCCCACGAGCCCAATCTGTATACGTATGGTCATATTAGGATAATCGCCGACTGCTCCTGGTGGTATCCTTACGTTAATGTAGACGTGTTTGCCGTCGACCGTATAAGTCCCATTGCATGGGTCTGGGGTCCACGTCCCAACGGGATGACCGGTCTGGGGATATGCCTCTGCCCAATAGACATTCGGGTCCTCCACAGGCGGGTCGTAGTTAGCACACGATGGCACAGTTTCGAATTCGGTGTCAATCTGCCATACAAAAGTGCATCTTGGTGTGATACCTCCCCAAGCCGGCGGCGACACATCATCAATTCTCGCCAGAGCCGGCACACCAATTGCTAATACCATAAGAAACATTATCAATTTTTTCATAATTTAATCCTCCAATTGCCTGTATGATTCCATTTAAGTTTCCAGCTCTCCAGTCCTGTCCGCTACAGGCTTCGAACAACTCGGAGAACACCTGCCCATTTCATCGGGCAGCCACGAAATAATTGTACAACCTCTTCCTCTTTTTAGCCTGCGCCGGATTTCCTCCTATTCATATCAATTCCTCCTTTATTGAAGACCTTCATAGCTTCATTCTGCACGCAAACTTGTCAATCCAATACTTTGGTTTACTTAAAATAACACCACAGTTTATCGTTTCGGCCAATGTTAACATTAGTAGCGGCGAGATTAGGATTGTTGCCGTCGGTGAAGTAGAACATCTCGTCTTTCTTACGATATTCGGTATGACCGTCGCAAAAGATTATACTAGCGCTTTCGCTATGGCGATACATCGGCTCAAGGCCGTGGTCGAGGCCGTCATTGCTCTCATAGCCCCAGCCGATTTCTCCATGTTCGTCCCAGTGGTTAACATAATTTCCCTGGCCCCATGTATAAGTGAGATACACATCTTTGGCGTCGGCGAACAGTATTTTCGCAGCCGGCCTTTTAATCTCGTCAACCATGGGACCCTTATTCCATATTCTGTCCTGCATAGCCCGTTCCGCCGGTGAGCCTTCTCCAAATTCCTCATCGACCCGCGCCCAATCAGTTATGTTTGGTGCATAACTTGTTCGAATTATAGTTGTGCTGCTTGCGCCTCCGGCCTCCTCTGCCTTTTTTCTCGGGTAACTGGGGCATCTGAATTTCGAGGGCAGACCATAATAGTCAGCAGGATTGTTGGTCAGATCATGTCCCAAATTCTCTGCTCCCCTTTGGTCCAATAGCTTAATAAATGACTTGTTCGCGCACCATATCGCTATCCATGGTGTTATCGTCTCCCCATTGAGCAGCGTTATGTCGTAACCACCGCTACCTAATGCCTTCCTCGCCAATTCGCTGTCCCAAATCTCCACAGGGACAAACCGACCGTTGTACAACTGGGCATACATAATATATGCCAGGCCCAATTGCTTAAGGTTGCTCCCGCAGACTATCCTTCTGCCCCTTTCCTTGACCGAATTCAGCGCCGGCGTAAGGATAGAAAGCATCAGGGCGATAATGGCAATTACAACCAACAACTCTATCAGTGTAAATGCGTTCTGGTAGTGTAAACTCTTTTCTGTAAATTGGTGTTAACCGTCGCATGTGGCTGGGTGGAGGCGAGCGTAGCGAGCCGGAACCCGGGCACATGCGGAATTTTGCTTGAAATGGCGGGCCCGTCCC
>SDBT01000225.1_pt1 | contig 82475 bp, 170 predicted proteins | sample 2277101 | NCBI WGS metagenome assembly SDBT01 (sample SAMN10404973, study PRJNA504765) | marine sediment metagenome | isolation source: marine sediment core GS10_PC15, 103 cmbsf | place: Arctic Ocean: Southern Knipovich Ridge | collected 2010
TTCTCAGGATCTTTATAAGGCATTCTATTCTCCTAGTTCAATAGTTTATACCTTATATTCGGCATGAAAGTTTCTAACCCTTTATAAAAATGTTAAAAACTTTCTAATGGGCCTACTGGGATTTGAACCCAGGACTCTCTGATTAAAAGTCAGATGCTCTGACCAGACTGAGCTACAGACCCTTTAGTTTTAGTCTTCTTCTCCTTCATCGTTATAATCCCTGACTAATAAAAGACAAACCAAACATACGAATAAAATATCCAACCAAAACCATATTTTATGAAATAAAGCAGCAACTTTGTCTATAGCATTTGGTTTTATTTGATACTTATTCAACTTTATCTCCTATCGAACTGGAATATTTAGTGTCTCACCAAACGGTGCTACATTTTCTGTTATTGTTTTGTCACCCTTCTTATGGTTACATTGATCACACATGGTTTGCAAATTACCAAGATAATCTGCTCCACCTTTAGACTTAGGCAAAATATGATCTTTTGTCATAAGTCTTGTTTTGCCTTCAAATATCGCATAAAGATTAAAATGAGTGCTATCTCTATCCGACTTACTTGTAAAAGTATCAGCACTGATTATAGTGCCTTCAAGACCACATCCTACACAGATCCTAGACTTTTGAAAGCACTGAAGTCGTAAAGAGCTAACTTTGATTCGGTGCAAGGTCCCTGCAAGCTCAATGAAAATAGCTTTAGCATCCGGATCTACTAACTCTAAGATCCCTTCAGGCTCAAATGATTGCAAGTGGATGTATCCACTGTACTTTACTTTTTCATCAATTGTCTTCAGCATATCTTTTTCCCAAAAATTTAATGGGCCTCGGAGGACTTGAACCTCCAACCAACAAATTATGAGTTTGCTGCTCTGCCAATTGAGCTAGAGGCCCAGACCCCCTATAAAAGGGAAAAAATCTTTGTCTGGAAATAAGTGGAGATAATCGGAATCGAACCGATGTCTCGGGTACTTCACACCCGCGCTAAGCCGTCTCAGCTACATCTCCATGGAGCCGCCAGGGGGAATCAAACCCTCGTCTCTGCATTACGAAAGCAGTGTATTTTCACTATACGATGTCGGCATAAAGCCCGGAGAAGGATTCGAACCTTCGTTGCATCCGTACCAAGGATGTATCTTGCCATTAGAAGATCTGGGCAAAGGGCCTAAAGAGAGACTCGAACTCTCAACCTCCTGTTTACAAAACAGGTGCTCTACCAATTGAGCTATTCAGGCATAAGATTTTCGGATCTCCTTCAGAGTTGGAAGAGGTCCATAACTATCGAATGTATAATTTAAACTACGGATATCTTTGCTGTAGACATCTCCAACAATCAACTTATTCTCCTCATTATAAGCATCTTTGTAATTTACATATTGCAATCTACGATTGAAATGAGGTATGTTTTCAGTCTGGAAAATATTCTTTATAGTCTCATTAAATTCTTCAAATCTACATATCTTTGTGTCATCTCTAGCATGCTTAAGACTATATTCGAAAAATTGAAAATGATCATCACATACTGCTTTTATCCTCAAGAATAGACGTAATGCATCTCCCTGTGCAAACTCTTCAATTTTTCTACAGTACCTTTGTTGTTGAAGAGAAGCCCAAACCCTATCATAGGGATTTCTAACAAACATATAGCATCTATAGTCTTCAGGAACTTGCATCACTTTGATCTTACCGTTATTATACTTAGGATTATTGTGTACAAATGCACGAGGACTTGAAGTATTATATTTGATCTCAGGAAAATCATAATTCAGTGCTAGAGCTAATAAAGTAGTAGATCCGACTTTAGCAGTTGGTAAAAATGCTACTTTAAATTTGTGAATAATTGTATAACGAAAAGGCCGAATCATACTATATACTAATCATCTAAAAGGTAAAAACCTTCTTATTTTTAAATGGCAGATGTGTGAACGCGGTAGAGTTTTATTGATTTCAAGTCGATAACTCTATTGCTTCAACCTGCCAAATGGACTTAGTAGGATTCGAACCTACGGACAATGGCTCACACCACTTTCCCAACCACCAGCTCCTTAAGTCCACAAATGGAATCTAGGGGAGTCGAACCCCTATTCTCAGTGTGCAAAACTGATGTCCTCCCATTAGACGAAGACCCCTTCTTTAGTGGAGACAACAAGATTTGAACTTGCGACCTGCTGGTTGCAAACCAGCTGCTCTCCCATACTGAGCTATGTCCCCATAAATAGCAGATGTGTGAGTTGGAAAAAGTGTTTTACGTGGCTCTGCCAACTGAGCTACACTCCACTAGGTGGAATGACAGGACTCGAACCTGCGACCAACGGCTTATAGGCGATAACTTTCTCGCATTCAACCTGCTAAATTGACCCACCAAGAATCGAACTTGGATGACACCGTTATAGGCGGTGCGCTCTACCTATTGAGCTATAGGTCAATCTCTCAGAGAGGATTCGAACCTCTGATCTTTTGGTCCCAAACCAAACGGATTACCAAGCTTTCCCACTGAGAGCTATCAGAGGTGCTGGATTTGAACCAGCATTATTCCTGGCTCCAGACCAGGTGCCATAGCCAGATTAGGCGAACCTCTGTGTATTAAAAAAGCGAAACTTCTTAATCGATTATCACACACACATTTCACCTGGGAGGGTTCAAGGAGACATGACATCAATCAGTGAAGCTTCGCTAATAGCGGAGGAAGGATTCGAACCTCCGACCTAGTGGTTATGAGCCACTCGAGCTGACCAGACTGCTCTACCCCGCGATTATTTTAAAAGGATGAGAGAAAATAGTTGATCCAAATCATCAACGATATGACAAAAATGCATCCGAGTTCAAATTCGTCCTGGTGATCCTCATATCTCGGAAATGGAGGAGGATTCTTTGCTTCCATTCCACCAGTGTAAATCATTGACAATCCACTATTTTCCCCCAAACATCAGGGTTGGGAATCGAACCCAACAGTTCATCATAACTATCTCTGTACTAGGATTTAAGGAACCTAAGGTAACTAAGACCTAATACTGTCATAACACGTTCTTCCATTGAACTACCCAATATGGTGTCCGGGGTAGGAATCACACCTACATCTCTCCCCTAATGGGAAACATCCTAGATATCAAAGCATGCCCTGATACCTTGATTAGACGACCCGAGCATTTGCAGGACTTTCACCTGCTGATCCCCAATGGGGGAATAATTGAACAGTAACCTCGCCAGACGAATTACTTCGCAACCTCTTGAGGCTACTCTATTTTGGTATACGGGCTGGGCATCTCTCCCAACATCTTCTGCATCAATAATAAATTACTTTCAGCAAACGTCTTTTACTTAAACGACCGTACATAAATTTTGGCATTCGAGGTAGGGATCACACCTACATATCCCCCTCAATAAAGTGGGAGCGCTTTAGTATTTAAGCTACCCGAATATGAAACCAACGACATCACTTTCTTTACCAGATTCGACCTTATCGCGTTAAGGCAAAAGGCATCGTTGGCGAGTATAATTAAAAAAACAGATGTGGTATGGTAAGAGAGATGGGCCGAGGCCCGAGCAATACATTGATAGCGATAACTCTTATCCTTCAACCTGTCTTAATTTGTTTGGAGTTTGTGGCTCATATGAACTTTTCAAAGAACTAAACAACTTCAACTATGAGGATTATAGCACATAAACTTTCACTTTCAAGCAAAAAATAGAAAATTTGAAAACTTTTTTACCTACCCTTCATAACTCCTTATCATACATAGAGATATGCTGATTCGGTGTTAGAAAAAATAATAGCCCTAACGGGATTCGAACCCATGTCGCGACCTTGAGAGGGTCGCATCCTAAGCCAACTAGAAGATAGGGCCTTCTATTAGGAAAGAGCCGTGTATAACCCCTTTACTCCCATACTCCTTCTTGTATGGGAAACCTAAAAATAGCCTTGAGGAGAATCGAACTCCCGTCTTCAGATTGAAAGTCTGGGATCCTAACCACTAGACGACAAGGCCATATTCGGTGCTGCAAATAGCGATACCGGGAATCGAACCCAGGACTCAGACGTATGAAATCTGTGTGTTAGCCAACTATACCATATCGCTAAATTTGTGACTCAAGTAACTCTTTCAATAACTCTTTATACAATCTTCCCTGGTTGCTATATTCTTCAGGAAAGATATCAGTAGATCCAATATCTTTCTTAAGTGTTTCAATGATCCACTGATGATATTCAGTAAAAGTTATAAAACTCTTCATATGTAATCGAGCACTCACACAAGATATATCTTCTATCTTTATTGAGAGTCGCTTAGGTATATGAAGCATATGATCTTTCGTCATTTCCCAGTGAAATCTAAGATGATCATATTCACAAGGACATTTAATTCCATAACAACAAGAACCGATTTCATGAATCCTCTTGCCAATATGTCGATTTTGGTGCTTGATATTACCATCCTCATACTTTACATATTGATCCCAGTGTATTCCTCTTTTAGGATCTTTTATCTTCCGCAAATTTTTTGCTAAATCAGGAGAGAACCAATCATCATCATCCATGGGAACTATTAATGTGCCAGGTTCTAAATTATTGATCCTGTCAATATTTAAATATGGGATAATGTCATCAAATTTATTTGGGGAATAAGAAAAAGAAGAAATATAGGATAATCTCTTTCTAAAGTCTAAGTACTTCATCCTGAAGCATAAATTCCATCCAAATGATCTGTTCTTTATCTCCTTGCCGAAGAATATAGTTAAAGCTCCGTTAAAAGTCATTTTGTTGTTAAGCCAATAGTCTTTATCTCTTCTTATTAATAGAACAATCTTCATAGTAAACTATCGGTCAATAAACGGATAGGAAGGGAATCGAACCCTTATAACCCTTCAACAGGGCAACCTAGTTTTCAAGACTAGTGCGACCTACCAATAGTCGCCACGCTATCCAATTTGGTGCTACATAATAAAAATATTACCACTAGGTTAAAACTTAACCCCTTATAAAGGTGAATAGTCAACCAACGGAGAGAACAGGATTCGAACCTGTAAGCCCTTTCGGTACGACACTTTAGCAAAGTGCTTAAGTCGCCAATCTAATGTCTCTCCATAGTGGGTGCGAGTGGATTCGAACCACCAAGCCGATAAAGGACTGGGTTTACAGCCCAGCGAGCCAGCCAGTTGCTCAACACACCCAATAACCACCCCACGGAGATTCGAACTCCGATCTTCAGATCGACAATCTGATGTCCTAACCGTTGGACGATAGGGCGATTTTGACAGATATGGTATGAATAAAAGCGGGAGCTGCGAAACACCCAAGACGGTGGCAAGCCACAGTCGTTATCCGGTAACTTTAATTCTTCAACCTGTCAATACCCGACAGAGGATTTGAACCTCCGACCACCTGCGTGTAAAACAGGCACTCTAGCCAGACTGAGTTAATCGGGTTTAAAAAAGAGAGAAAAAATTAAGGACGATTCGAACACCCGTCTCCTGCTGGATAAGCAGGGATCCTACCACTAGACGATTAATTTTTATTCTTAAAACTTATCATGAATTCATTTTAAGAATACTCTCTAATGGAGTAGATGGGTCTCGAACCCACTAGGCCACTCTACCATTGAGCTACTACCCCATAAATAAGCAGATGTGGGAGAGGACAAAGTGTTTTACCTGTGCTGCCATTACACTATCTCCCGTTTAATATCGGGAGACCACGGATTCGAACCGGGACTAGGGCTTCCTAAGAGCGATAACTTTATTCCATTCAACCTGCTTAATTGGCATAGGTGGGTTCGAACCACCGACCTCTCCGTTATCAGCGGAGTGCTCAACCAGCTGAGCTTTATGCCAATGAACACATGAGGAAACTTCATTCGGTGCTATGCACTGGTCCAAAGCTTAAGTGCATAACCCCTTAGAAGTTTCCCCATGTGGAAACTTCACAGTATTGTTTTGTGTGGCTCTTGCCACCCCTCTTCACTTGTAAAAGATAAGAGCAATGAACAGGTTACTCTCCTGTCTCTGCGGTCAAATCCGCCATCCTAGTATACTAGACGATCATTCTCAACTCTAGCAGTAGGATTCGAACCTACGTCACAGGGTTTCATCGGTCACAAACCTCTCCTGTAGCTCTACCATTAAGCTATACTAAAACAGCTCCCACGGCAGGAATCGAACCTGCGACAAACTGGTTAACAGCCAGTCGCTCTACCTAGCTGAGCTACATGGGAATAACCCAAACTCCGGAACCTGGATTTGAACCAAGACCAAGACGTTAACAGCGTCACATGCTACCATTACACCATACCGGAATCATATTTTAAAGATCCAAACAGCCTTGCCAGGGTTCGAACCTGAGACTCAAGATTCAAAGTCTTGCATGTTACCTCTACACCACAAGGCTATATTTACTTTTTACACTCAACACATGGATTCGCTAAGTGACACCATGGAGTACACATGCCATACTTCTCAGCCAACTCATGAAACTCGTCAAGTTCTTCCTGCTTCTTGCTTGCTTCTATCATAGTCTGAATAAATTCAATGTTGCTCATTTCTTCTTTCATACTTACTTTTTTATTTGCGTCCATAAAAAAAGACGACTCACTTGAGTCGCCTTTGAACGAGAATATATATTCAAAAGCGACTACCCCGGTCCACCTGTAATAACTGGGAGATTAAACCAGCTACTCATATAGGCAGGGGCTATTTGTTCAGCCGATAACGCTGAACAGACCCGCCCATATAGATCACGTCTATGTGACTGGGGTTTTACAACTGAGTTTTTGGTTAGGATAATCATCTTCTGCAAACTTCCGTTCAATTTAAATAACAATTATAATACTATTATTCAATAGTATCGGCATATCCTTCTTTTTTCTTTAATCTTTTTTTAAAATTGTAGTTGGACAAGCTTAGTTGCCAAAAACCTGTCCAACTACGGCTATTCAGCGGTGCTTCCAGAACACCTTCCAACAGCAGGCAAAACAACTACATGAGACACATCTAATTGCATTGCAAAGCCATCTATCTCACATTATACCCGATCACTTTCACTTGTCAACAACAAAATATAAATTTTTCAAAAAAGTAGAGAAGGGGCTTATGGCATTCCTCCCAATGGGAGGTGGCCGATACCTTCTCTACTCTCAGCACTGCCATCGGGCAATGCCCGGATCAGCACTATTGAACCGTATTATAACATTTTTCGGGGAAGAGTCAAGAACAAAATAAACTTTTCCTTACTCATCCAACCTGAAAAGGTTACTTGCTAACCTACCCAATAGACCCCAATTCCCATAGGGAATCTTAGGATTCCATAAACTATACTTAGGCTCACTGTCAAGCTTAGGCTCTTCAGGCTCAACAGGAGCTTCAACAGGAGCCAACCTAACCAGTTGCTGCCTATTTGCCTCTGCCCTAATCTTCTCAAGCTTGGTGTCAGCAGCGCTAATATCAAACTCTTCATGGAACTCAGATAGGTCAAGATGCCTATGATCAACAATAGGCATAGGACCCACAGCATCAACAAAAGGAGGCATAGGACCTACAGCAGAAACCGATTCGGTGCTAACATCCTGCATAAACCCATACCTGTTATTACTGATGCACCTAACGTTCTCTGCTAAATGCTCCCATATACCAAAGTACTTACTGCCCTTAGGACCATAACGATTCTTCTTACCAATGCTAACCTTGAAGGCATCGTAATAGTTAGTCAACACTAAATTGGTATCAGGTAAATGACCCAAAGCAGTGCTACCCGTTGCTTCATTCTGCTTATTCAGTTGACAAAGAATAACTACATGAGAACCAGTCTCACGTATAGCACCACGAAAAGCATCAATAATCTTCTTGATACTCCTAGCAGTACCAGTACCAAACTCATCAACGAGATTGATACTGTCAATGAACACAAGGTCAGGCTTAAGCTCTTTGATAATTTCCACTTGCTCATTCAGTGCTGTAACTTCACTACAATAGAAATTATCCAGTTCAGTGTTACCTTTTACCCAACTTGCTAAAGTAGGCAAATCAACCTCATTCTGAAAGTACAAAACAGTGCTACCATTTTGAACTTTGTACCTTGCAACCTTGATGGCTAACCTGCTCTTGCCTACTCCACCCTCACCACACCAAGTGGATATAGTCTTAACAGGAATACCTACCTCAGTACCCTCAGGAAACTCACTCTTACCATACAGCCAATCCAACTCTGGCTCACCTGTAGTAATCCTACGTGGCTTCTCTGCTGTAATATTTGCTATCGATATATACTTCATGATCATCTCCATTTCTAATCATAGAGATATTTTTTTCTTTGTCTGGAAATTTTATATCAAGACACCTTCCCTGATAATGCCCTCACTTGTAACGATCGTACCTAAGAATTTCCTACTAATATACTTCCCTTTATGCCTAGGAAATGTAAACCCACTAAAGTCCTTCATAGGCAATGCTTTACTTCTCTTTCGATAGGTGGATAATCGATAGTAGTAGAAGCCCTGTGTGAAGCCCTCCTTGTCGATTCTCTTGATATCGATAGCTCCACATACCTGATTGAGCTTATAGCCATAGGGATGCCTCTGAGACAGCCTCTGGAGCATTACATAGTTGTCCTGTATCCTACCTACATAGTCCTTACTCGTCTTAGCCCAGGGTCTGTTGGTTTTGCCTCTAAATTTATCCCATGCTGACTTATAACCCTTGCTCTTAACTACTGAAGCTCTCAGAGATATGCCTGAAGTATACTCTTCTAATTTCTCCACTATATCAGGTAAACTATGCCACTCATTAGCACCCAATAGGAATAGGGTTTGGATCTGATAATAGTAGATACCCTGTCGATAGGGATTAAAGAAAACTCTGCCTGCTTTCTTCCTTAATTCTTTATCACCACCTCTCACCTCTGCTAACCATTTCTTTCTAGTTATTGGCATCTCTTCATCAGTTAGGTGGTACTTCCTATTTTTGGTTAATTTGCCTTTACTATTTAACGACTCTTTTCCTACCTCATCTGGATTATAAATTATACTAGCCATACGTAAGCCTTTCTTCACTTTTTAATACTTGCGGAAAAATAACTAAGCAGTAAAATTTCCGAAGGTATATTTTTCTACATGATACAACTTATTCCCTTCTTTGTCAATCACTTTTTCAACCTTGCGGAATAAATACTCCATAGTGATATTTCCGAAGAGCCAAAAAATAAATATTTATTATTTTTTCAGTACTTTTTATGTCCGTTTTAGTGAGATGCGTCGATACTTAACAAATACCAACATGTCTGATTATTGATCATTTTTCTTATTCTTACTGAGTTTCTTCTTATCGATTGATTTCGAGATTAGATAAGCAGAGCCAGTTCCTATCCCTGCAAATACCATAATTATACTGACTGCTAATACTACGCACTTAATTACTTCCATCATAATCTCTACTCCTTATTCACCTCATTATCTAAATCCTTACCACAGTCATCAATTTCATCGAGTGCATCGCTCATTTCCTTAACTGATAATATATGTGGTATCTTTGGTCTCATATTTTCCAAGTCAACAGCCATACTCTTAGCAAGTTCCATAGTGATATTAGCATGGTCTACGATCTCATCTCTGAGTTCCATCATATTCTTTTTCTTCTTACTAATATCAATAGATAACTTCAATGTAATGACAGCACAACCTACTGCTATTATAGCACACATCATTGTCCATAGGGTTAAAAATATATCTGTTGTAAGCATCTTGTTTACCTATCTATAAGTAATAAATAAAAAATCTAAAAATTCTGAGACAAAATGCTCATTGCTTCAAACAGTGTTTTTTAGGGTGTACTGTGTTTTCGATAGTTTAAGAGCAGTTTCTTATCTAGCTCTACCACTTTCCGCCACAGTCCCCCACTGAGTTCCACCTAAATTGCCACAGCTTTTTGCTGTAGCACCACAGCTATTTAGCCTTCATAAGCGTGATATACATAGCCGCTGCACCTAATTCCAACAATAGAAAGATTATAAGTCCTACCTTTACTGTCTGACTTGTCCAAGTAGTGATCACAATTTGTGTAAGTCCAAGACATATATGTAGTCCATATGTTCTTCTAAAGTACTCTTTAATTTTAGCTATCATGCTATTTGCCTTCTTCCTCTGCTCTCTGCTTGTAGTATTTTGATTGCTTCTGAGAAGTGGGCATGTGTATATCTTGAATCATATCCCTTTGATGTAATAGCCAGATATCCTCTTCGTATTCCTGATTCATTTGCTTTATAGACGAGTCCTTTTTTTCTGAGCATATATAATGACCATTGGATTGCTCTTTCTACTGATCGTCTATATCCTCGTTTTGTTCTCTGTGAGTATTCTTCTCCTGTGATTCCTTGGCTATTTTCCACCCATTCTACGACATCTCTATTACGTAGAGAAGACGGTACATACAAACTTGTATCGACTAAGCTTCTGTTAACACGAGTTTTCAATCTCAAGCACATTAAGATTGCTTCTGCATACTTAGCCATCATATCCAGTGAGCATATTGTTTTCTTAGCCATTCTTGTTCTCCTTCTCTACGGTTTTTTATCGATATATTTACAAAAAGCAAATGACCCTGTTATGAGGAATGCCATGGTCGCAATATATTTCAGCAGGGAACCTATCATAACTATAGCAGCAGGTAATCCACCTGAGTTTATAATCTGTTGTAGTTCTTTTTCCATGGTACTAATACCTTACCAAATTTTTTGTTCTATGGTTTAGACTATCTGTAGTTTTGCTTATCCTATTTATTTTTCCATTTGATCTCACAACCACTGATATACTTACTATTGAGGTAATGAGAGCTATTATTGATATTATTATTGCTATCACTATTCTTTCTTTCTTTTACCATAGGCATAAACTTGCATCATATCATAGCTACCGCCTTCTACGGTTTCGATGGTATGGTTCCACTTACCACACTTTGAGATAGACTTAATGGTTTCAACAGTACCATTGACTTTGACTCCATCTCCTGCTTTACAGTCGCTGATATCTGCTCCCATTTCAAACGTCTCACCTTTATCATTGGTCATCTCATCTTCTCTACTCATTTTCTTTCTCTCCAGAAAGTTTCTTTCTTAGTTGTTGGTGTAGTTCTTCATTTCTCAATCCGACTGTTGCGATACACATTACGGCTGCTAATCCGAATGATGCTGCCATATCTACTGGTTCTGCCGCGATTAGTTTCTGTAGAGACATCATTGCATGAATAACATTTAAGATTGATATTATCACTACAAAAATTATCAGTGACATTCTCCATGTATTATTTGCTTTTGTATCCACGATTTCTCCAAAATTTTAAACATTTGATGCTATTCTATCAAGTTGTTTAGTAATTGCTCTCATTTCTTCAAGCATAGCATGTTGTATTTCCAGCTGTATTTTTCGATATTCCCATTCATTAACGCATTGAGCTTGAGTAACTTTTTCTTTTAGTTCTCTTTTTCCTGTGTCGTTCATCCTTCGATCTCCTTTTGTTCTTGTTCTTCCGTGAATTCGGAGGCGACATAATTTTCTTCTATAGAGGCATCGAACACATCTACCAGATATACTTTTCCTTCGAATGGAGCTATCAGGAGAGGATCTGGATTAGGGGCTTTAGCTTCTGTTGTTTTCCAGTGTGTATCAGCCACAAGGTACGTAGATATGCCTGCTGCTCTCAGAGCCATTATCTTGTCTTTTGTTTTTTGAGGCAACATTCCTGCGAAGTTAGCTGAGAGTATATAGTGTCTGTATCCTGTATGGAGTTTCTTTCCTCTTAATCCTGTTCTGTATCCATCTCCTATAAGTTTAGGTAGTCCTCCGCAACTCATGGTTGAGAGTGTCCCGCTGTCATTAAGGGTAATATCTAGTTTACAGTCAAACGATGTAGTGGGGAATACTCCGAAGACGAAGTTCTTATTTTTGTCTAGTTTTCCTAGGAATGACATATCCATTGTTTTAAGTGTTGAGAGTGTTGCTCCTCTGTTCTTTAGTTCGATCTGTTCATTATGCTTCCTTATTGCTTCTTTTTCGCACTTCCACATTCCTTCTGTAATTTGTAGTAGCCCTGCTTCTTTTCTGGTTGTCTTTTCTACTGCTGGTTCTGTTGTGATTCTCGTTCCGCAAAAATTCATAACAATTCTCCTTTACAGTGGTTTAGGACTACTTACAGCGGTCTGTGACTGCTATAGCGGTCCATTTAGTATTGGTCTATTTATCTTACTTATTTCTATTAGTTGTTCAAGTATAGCAGCTTTTAGTTCTAAGTCAAGTCTTCTGTATATTGGAGTTGCTATAAGATTTGCTTTTTCTATTTCTTTTCTATAGTCATATGGTGTTTTTATCGTTGTTGGTTGTTTTGTTTTATCTATATCCATGAGGTTTTGTCTTTCTCCGCGATTATTTAGATGCTAATATTTTAATTGCATTGCAGATATTATCCATACCCTGTTTTATATTCAAGCTTGCATCCTTTTGAGCTTTAGCATTTATAAGAGCTGCCAGTACTACTGCGTTAGAGCCGACCATTTCTCTTGATTGATCTCTTAGTTCTTTCAATTCTTTATCAGTCATAATTCTTCTCCGAAATTTTATTTTTGTAATGGCATCCAGCGCACGACAGCCACCATTTTCTCTTGTTTTTCTATAGTGGCATATATTTTACCTTTTGCTTCAGAGGTATCCATTGTAATTCTTGGATTCATATTAGTCCACATAGTTTCAGCCCATATGAGTAATTTTTGTAATGTAGCGAATGCTGTTTTATTAATAGTTTTCTTTTCATCTGCGAACTGCACTATAAATACATATTGTCCTACAGCTATTTCCTCATCAGTTCTTATTTCCATAACTTCAAGAGTCATTCTTTTTCGCCTTCTTGAGTGGTCATAATTCTTCTTTTGCTAGATCGGCTGCCATTTTTCTTAGTTCATCCATATCACAATTACAGTTTCTCTCGCAATTACTAGGATGTACTTGTAGCCCATAACATGTTCGACTATGCCTTGGTAGCATTTCGATTACAAAGTGTAGCATCTTCTTCAAGATAGAATTCTGTTTCTCAATACTCACGCTACTCTCCTTCTCTCCGTTTATCTCGTAATCGATTATCCATTTCTTTTTCTGTTTCGGGATGTAGATGTAATGCTTTGACTATTCTAGAGTACAGATTCAGCCAGTAATTACGCACTATCCAATCTGGATGTTTATACCCAACGATTTCTACAGCATGTATAAAATGCAATAGCCAGTGCATTGGATAGCTATCGAGTTGAAAATCCATAAAGTCATCAACAAGTTTAGGATCTAATGGTTTTGTTGACATAAATGAGGTTCCAGTAGATGCCTTATCTATATCAGCACAGAACATCAGTGTTTGTCTGTATGCTCTTGTTAGTGGTTTGCTCACATGTTCTTTTGAGAAACCATCTACGCCTCTACAAGCACATATCAACACTCCTTGTTGTTTCCATGGTAGCTCTAGCACCCATGGTTTCATAACTGTACTCATAGATTATATCCTTCTTCCCTGAGTCTTTTGGTTTTGAGTTTGGATTTTATAATATCTGTGATTATTATACTGAACATTCCTATGACAAATACGAGTGCTAGCAATGTCCCTCTACCGTCAGATGTAAGTATCAAATGATCTATTATTATTTGTACATTATGCATTTGATGTTATTCCTCCGAATTTTCTGAGTGCCCATATTTTAGCAAGGACTTTATCATCATCTAAGACTCTCCCATTTATAGTTCCATAGTCTTGAGAGGTATCTATTTTAAGGTATATGCCTGGACCTGCCCAGTGACCGTTAGCCCAATCTTCTATTTGGGTTATATTGTCATAGGTTGTATCATGGATTGAATCATCCAGGAACTGTATTACGTATCTGATCATTGTTCTTGTCCTATTATTGATATCATTTGGTTAAGTCTTTGTTTTGCTCTATGTCTGACTACTGCTTTTCTATTTTGTTCTCTTGCTTGTTCAAGGTTATCTAATCTATAATGTTTTTGTGTAGCCAGTATCTTTTCTCTATTTTTTTTGTAGTATGCTCTTGCTCTATCGCTGATCCTTTTCTTATTCTGAGCATAGTATTGAGCTTTTTGTTCTTTATTATTTTGGTAGTGAGTTTTTCTTCTTTGTTGGTATACTGCTTTATGTTTTTTTTGATGTTCTCTTTGGTATTCTGCTATTTCTTCTTTATGTGTTTGAGCATATAATCTTGCTTGAGCTTTCAGTTTTTCTTTATTCTTTTTATAGTAGGCTCTTGCTTTAGCTTGGATTTCATCCTTATGACTTGCTGCATAAGTTTTTTGAGCTTTAGTCGGCATCTGCTTTCCGTGGTTTATATTCTTCTATAGCATTATTTATGTTCTATCTTCCCCCTTACTATAACACAATTATCACTTATTGTCAATAGTTTATAAGTGATTTGTGGAAATTTTGTTAGTTATTTGCTATTTTCTCAGCTTTTGAGTGTCTTTTTTCTTGTTGATCTGTAACTCCCAGGTTTCTCATTTGTTTAAGAGACCATTTGAGTTCTCTTTTCAGAGCTTTGATTTGTTCATCTTTAGTCATTTTGATCTACCTCTATATGTAAACAGACTTCTGTAATAATGGCATCATATTGATTTTCCACTAAGGGATAATCTCCGTACCCTGTCACATCTTCTTTTGCATTTTTCAGCATTTGCCATATTTCCAGTCTATCTTTATTAGGCAATGCCATGATTAGTTCTTTAATAGTTGGCTTAGGCATTATATCTCCAAGACCAGAATCTTTCATTAACCCCTGTTATAGTAGTATTTAATCGTGCTGAGCTTTCTGCATCAAGTGTAAGGTAGTGATATTTTTTCTTTTCCACAAGCTCGATAACGACAGAGTAATGTGCTTTTGCTGTTACTCCTGACTGATCTCTTATTTCTATATAGTCGCTTTCATTAGGTAGATGATCTTTGAATGGTATCCATTTTTTTACTGCTTCTTTTGTCTTCTTTCGACAATAATTATATATTTCTAATGGGGTTGTGGGTAATACATCAGGTATCTTATCTATAGGTGCCCACCATTCAAAAGATGGTTCTCCGTTTCGATAATGCCACACATAAACAGTACCAAGCTTATGTTCTCCTCCCCACCATACAGTAGATTTTAAACACTTCATCTCTCTAGCTTGTTTTATTGGATCATATGGCAAATTTCTTTTATACCATAGGGCGTACCCTTCTCCCGGAAATAGCCCATTCTCATCATAATTTTGATATCTCATTTCTTCTTTTAATGTTATCTTTGGTTCGTATGACGGGGACGACCTATGATTAGTAACCATCACTTTTCCTATATGGATACTCGTCCTTTGTATATTATCTTCCTTGAGTGGGAATAACACTAGGGCTATTCTTTGTCCCACATTGGGCAAAGTTCTTACGACTGGTATCCACCTAGGCTTTTGTTTGGCCATAATGGGCAGAGTTGGTAGTCCTAATGTTGTGATCCCTGTTAATGCTATAAATGTTCTTCTATTCATGATACATATCTCCATGACCAATGTGGTATATTAATTTCTTTGTAGTAGCAGGGTCCTTCTTTGAGGTACATTTTACGTTGATCGGGGACAAAGACTTGAGATTTTTCTTTTGTTATAAGATTAGTAGTATATGCGAACCATCCTTTTGCTGTATCTCCTGCTTGATCTTGAATTTCTATATAGTCATCATGTGTAGGAGTTCTTTCTGAGAATAGTGTCCACTGATGTTTAGCTTCTGGTATTGGTGGTAATGTCTCAGGGTATTCTCCATCTACAGGCATCCAGAAGTAATAAGTTTTACGATATAACGTATGGCAAAAACTTTGGCTTTTAGTATTATCTTTCTTATGTTGTTTAAGCCAAGTTAGTCCTTTAGATTTCAACCACTTTCTCGATTCTACTAGCTTCGTCCATTTTGTTGCATATGTATGATATACTGAACCATTTTCATGATCACGTTTTTCAAAATCTCTTATCATTGGGACGGACGCGAAGTTACTCTTAAATTTTGTTGGATATCGTTCATCTACTACTAGTCCGCCTTTAAGGGAATGATATGGTCCCATTCTCCCAGTGATTATTACCTTTTGTCCAGGTTTAGGTGATCTCTCTGTGAGTGGTATCCACGTAGGTTTTTGTTTAGCAATAGCTGATATAGGCATTCCAATTGTTGTCATCCCTGTCAATGCTATAAATGTTCTTCTGTTCATTGTTCTTCTCCTTCGGGTTCGGGTTCTGGTTCTCCATCTATCATTCTTTTTTTCCACAAACATTGTAATATCAAAGCTATTCCAGTAAGTAGTGCTATTCCCAGCACATAGCCATTTGGTATATTATACCATAGTTCCTGATGATTTGTCAAGAGGAAAGTGATAGTAAAAAACCCACAAATGACTGCTATTGTGAGTGATATGATCATTAAAGCAGATAATAATTTTTGGAATTTCATGTTTTTTCCATTTTTTCATATTCTGCCACTTCTGCTCTGATTTCTTCTGATACCCTTCTTCTTCTTTCTTTTATCAGGAAATTTATTTTTTTTGATTTTGTACTACCACATGACATTATAATAGAGATGGCGACTGCCATACCTATAAAGGTTGTCAGTATTATATTTTCTACGCTGTCCATAGTTACTTCTTTATATTCAGTTAATTTTATCATCTTATAATCAACTGCTGCTGTTATGCTGACAACCATTAGGACCAGTATCATCTTTACCATAATATTGATGATATTAGAACCTTTAGGACTTTCGAATTTCCCTGCTATTAGTTCTTCCATTTCGATTGCTGTCCTCTCATCATCTATCAGTAAAACCGCAATTAATAGTATCAGCATTGAAGATATTATCATTATCATTTCAACTTCCCTGTCTTTAAGTCATTATAATCAGTGAAACAATTATCCCTATGATCGGAAAAATAACACATAGTCCTAATCTAGAATTTTCCCTCTGAAGTTTGTCTCTTCGTATAACACTCTTTTCTCTTATATCATGCCTCATCTTATATAGTTTTTTATCTATTTTTCCAATTCGGCATATTAGTATTATGGATAGTGAACCAGATACTATCAAAACTATGAGAGGTATCTTTTCCATATATTCTGCTAGCACTACAGGGCATATATTAAACATATCTCCAGTCCCATTTTCTATCATTGATCACTGTGAAGGAGTTCTCTGTTAGTCTGTACATAATGAACTGTTTTTTAACAACGAGATGGATTTCTTTTCCTGCTAATTCGATATTAGGTCCATCATCGGTAGTATCGAACTCTATGATTTTTCCTTCTTTGATCGTTCCTGTTCTTCTTTCTTTCATCTCAAATTTATCTGTAGCTTCAGGCATTTGATCTGTAAATGCTATCCACTTAGATTTTGCTCTTGGTTTAAATTCGCATCCTACCAGTGGCAACGTTGTCGCTGTTACTGCTGTCGTTTTTAAGAATGATCTTCTATTCACGATACGTATCTCCAAGACCAGAATGTTCTATTAATTTCTATTAACCTACAAACGCCTTCGTCATGATCTTTTTCTAACCATATGTAATTTTTTATAGGTTTATTTGGCAGTGAGACTCCTTGTTTGATCCACCCTTTTTCTATCCACCATCTACGATGGCCCCTGATTTCTACATAGTCATCCTGTTTAGGAGAATGTTCTGAGAATAGTTTCCACTGTTGTCCATCAATTGCGAATGGTGGTAATGTTTGTGGTATCCTATCAGGAGCAGGTATCCACCACTGCTTAATATTTGATTTGCAATAGAATGGTATTGGTTTCATAGGGAACTCTGTTAATCTTTTAGTTTTCACCCATGGTGTATTTAGAATTTCTCTTGCAGAGTAATTTGCTGAATTGCTATTCAGAGTTAGTTCATAAGTACCGTTCAATGATCCATCATGGTTATAACGGTATTGACGGAAATCTACATTGAGAAACAAATATGCGCCTAAATATTCATTACGCGGCCATCCCAGATAGATACTTTTTACTTGTCCCACGCTCAGACGCGTACTCATTCCTTCCCACACATCGAACATTACGATATTTTGCCCTACCTCTGGCATTTGTTCTCTAAGTGGTATCCACTGTTGCTCTTGCTTGACACTAGCTATCGTAGGTAAAGCAGGTAGTCCTATTGTTAATGCTGTTGCTTTTAAGAATGTTCTTCTGTTCATTATGCATATCTCCAAGAGCATTGATTAATATTTATTCTATTCATTGCATAAGAATCTGTCATTTTTCCCACTTCTCCGTTTACGACATAGTATGCGAGACAGTAATGAGAAAAATCAGTAGGGTCATTGTTTATCCATCCTGAAGAAACATATCCTTCAGGGTGTTTTACCATAATATGATCTCTTTTACTAGGCATTTTTTGTAGGAATGATGTCCACTGAAATTCTGCTCGTGGAATTGGAGGAAGTTCAACTGGGTATTCTCCATTAACCAGCAACCAGAAATGATTTGTTAAACAATATGACGTTATATCTTTTTTCCAAGCGGGATTTAAATAATACTGAATTACAGGATTTTTATCAGAAGATAACCATTCTCTTGACTGGATCGTTTTCTTCCCTTCTTTTGAACAGGCATAATATGACGGAACAGTTTTGCCATATTTCATAAAATCTGCTATAATATAAATATTAGCATGATCTTTATGCATTATTCCTGTCTCTGATTCTTTTACTACTCCTCCTCTTATATGATAAGAGATATCTCGTACATTTGGGAAGCTAGTTATTATTACTTTCTGTCCTGGCTTGGGGACTCCCTCTGTGAATGGTATCCACTGTTGTTTATCTTTAGCTTTAGCAAATGTAGGTAGTCCTATGGGTAGTCCCATTGTTGTTATAGCTGTTGCTTTTAGAAATGTTCGTCTATTCATTTTCTTTAAACTTTCCTTTCAGATGTCCTATTGTAATACCTCTTTGGCACATTACTACTCCATCAGCATCTAATATACCTGCTGCACATCTAGGGGTACAATATTGATGCCCTTCAAAAGCACATTCTACATAGTCATAAGGTACTTTAGATTCATCATCAATATAAGCAGGTCCAGAGCAACCTGTGCTTACTACTGATACTACCCTAATTATCGGTCTGCCGTGACTATCTGATCTCATTGTCATAATTACTCACTCGCTCCTTTTTTAGTTTACCAGTCAATATTTATGATATAATTTCCTTTTTCTATAAGTCCTTTTTCGAACAGGTCATTTGCTATCATTTGGACATCTGGGTAGAAGTTTCTGTCCCACCACAGCCCAAGGCTCCAGCTTTCTTTATCATGTTCAAGTGGGGTTTTTGGATCTCGTTTTAGCCATGCTTCGAAGCTAACTCCCCTATCTTCATGGTTGACTATTTCTGGTACTGTATCGTTTTCGTAGTCATTTGTTTCTTCATCGGGTATAGTTATATGAACAATACCTCTTGGTTTGCAGTCATCTTGTTGTTGGAATGAGTATGGTTTTCCATAAGTTTCTGTTACAATTTTGTCCCATTCTTGTACTTCTATCATTTGTGCTTGTGTGATTTTCATATGGTTTACTTGTCCTTATTGAGGTTAAATGAGAATGTCTGTGGATTAACATCTACAGGTTCAGGGGATTGTAGGATAGCCAAGAGTGCCTTCTCAGGGCTTCCAAAGTCATCACTACCAATATCCCAGAACAGTCCATTCTCTACCCTGGAGTTAGAACTCATAAATGTTCCACCTTTTGGCATTTTTCTCAAACCTGGTGGATGTTCTGTATTGTCCTCATACTTGACTTTGACCTTACCATCTTCTTGGATGATCTCACAGCCCTTATGCCATGGTCTTGTCATAACGAGTTTGAGTAATTCTTCTACATTAATTTGTTCAGCGATTTCCACGATTTTTTTTCCTCTCATGTTTATCAATAAAAGCTTGCAACATTTTCACAGTCTCTTTTCTTTTAATCTCTGTCTCTTCGTACTCCACCATGAAGTTATCTATTTTCTTCAATCTTATCAGGGTTCCATCTTTTCTTTTCACCCCAAAAATTATGACATAGCCAATTAGTAGTACTATTTCTAGTATGGCTATAATAGTAAGACTCTTTGTTATATTTCCTACTCCAAGGCATAATATTAGAAATTGTCCAGCTATTACGCCTGTATGTATAAATATCGTTCTTCTGAAATAGTCTTTCAGATCTTGTTTCATGCTGCGAGCCTTTCCCTATACATATTCATGTCTATGTTTAAGATAAGACCATATTATGAGAGGATGAATTGTTACAAGAATTATATTACCAATAGCATATTCTTGCGATGTAACTCCTCGAAATATCTCTACAGAAAAAATAATTTCACATATTATGAACATTATAGATATTAGGATTATGCCTTTGTCCATTTTTTTTAATTTCATGCTGCGAGCCTTTCGTCTCTTACTTTAATAAGATACCAATACAGTTCTCCGATATTGGTCAATACTGTATTATTTCTATCTAACGATGATTGTTGGACACCTCTCACCATTTCAAATATATCAGCGTTTGTCACTTCGCTATTCATAGACTTGTTTGCTATATCTTCCATAGTTGCTTGAGGTATCGTGTGTTCTTGTTGTTTTATTATTTTACTCATGTGCCATATTCTCCCTTTTAGTTTTCCAAGGATAGTTTTGCTTGTTCAAAGTTTACTTCCCATTCTTTGAATCTTTCTTCAAAGGTAGAGAGGTCTTTTGCATATTTCATAGCCCTCATAGCTTCGTCTCTTTCATCAGCATCTAAACATGCTTGTAGTAGATCATCATTAGCAGACCTTTGTTTTAAAGTCCATACAAATGGATTAAGAGCATATTGTAAAGTACTTTTTGGTAGTATTTTATTTCTAATTATCTTAGCGTCATTGGTTTCTACCTCTTTCCCCATTTTTGATTGTTCGCAGACCAAATCATTTGCTGCGAAGTAAACATCGGATCTTTGGGTAGAGAACACTGCTCCTCTGACAGCTATTGAAAAAAATATGCCTATACATGTAAGATATATTATGAACCCTTTGTTTTTCATGTTATTCCTTTCCCAGATATTTAACCATACAGCACATTCCAAGTATCATACTAGCTGCTGCAAGTATTGCAAGCAGGCCGTATCCCATATATAGCAATGTCTCTTCCATTATGCTCATCGTTATATCTCTTTATTTCTTGTCAACCATCCTGTATTAATATATTTTACACAACCACAGGGCATTTCTACGTATGCTACTGAGGATGCTGTCTTATTTTTACTGTTAGATGGATCATCAAATTCTGCTATTTTGCCTCCATCAAAGTTTGGCTCCTGTGACATTATTTTTTTATATTCGCCTGTGGCGAATACTACATCTCCCACTCTTAGCCAATGTCTCTTTTCAGCTAATGATCGAATGTCGATTTTTTCTTCTTCTTTTTGTTTAGGATTCATATGTTCTGAGCATACTCTCGTTTCCATTATTCGTAACCTCCTGGATTTAGTGGATCTATTTCTTTAACCCAAAATATAATTGACATTACATTAGCAGCAGAGAACAGTGGTTCATCTGCTTCCGTTTCTGGTATATTGATAGACATGTCCAGATCTCCTTCGTCTCTTGTGATAGAGAATCGTTTATCTCCATCCTTGAACATTATCTTATTTTTGGTTTTTTTAGTTTGCTTCATCTCTTTCCCTATGTTCTTTCTTTAGGTTATCGAGCATTTTGAGCCATCTCTCATAATCTTCAGCAGAGGTCATAATAATTTCATAGATAATATCTGCTGTTAGCAGTTGATTTTCTATTGGCTCATCATCTACTACTGTTTTTCTTACGCCTCTGTTCCACACATCATCATATCGTTTTGCCCTTGATTCTTTTTCTTCTCTTCCCAGATCTTGTTTTTTCGTCCATTTCTTCATAGCATATGAGAATTCGATATGTCTTTTATATCTCTTTCCCATATCCCACACGTAGTTTTTGATTACAGCCATTTGCACTGCTGTTCTATCATCTACAGATGCTTTCATAGCTGCATATTTCATAGGGCAGACTTCATCATACTGTCTACCGCACAATTGTTCAACAACTATTCTATGTATATGTATCTTTGGATTTTTTTCATCCAGAGTTTTGATTTTCCTTTGATCAGGTTTTAGTATATCTTCGAATATGCAATGCCCACAAGTTTCGCATCTTTTGATAAGGTCATCAGGTTTTCCCTTGAGGTTGATTTTCATTTTTCCCTTTCCTTCGTTCTCTTTTCCTTAAGGTTTTAGCAGAAGGTTCAGGTTTATATTTAGTATTTGAGTGTGGTATATTGATACCTGTTTTTATTGTTCTCCCATTAATGATAATCTTCTCAGGTATATTTCTTGGGTCGAGTTTTTTACAATCTCTTGTCATGTCCCAGTTTATTTTCCATAGTGGGGGTTTTTCTCGTATTATTTCTTTCCCGCATTTTGGACATCCCACTATCACATCATCTACGCCATTTCCCCACACAGGCAGTCTTGCTATGCTTATTGATCTGTACACTATCTTTAGTTGGTAATTATGTTTGCAGAGAGATTCTCTCACCCATCGTTTGATGACATACCATCTATACCTGATAGGTCGCGTAGCTTGAAAATAAGATGTTATTTCCTTATTAATCACACCAAAAATTTTCTTTTAACAAACACGCAGACACCCCATATTGCTATACCTGCCCACATCATAGGTCCACAGATGATCATTTGTTTTACGGCAACTTTCTTATCGCCATTTATTTTTGGCAAAGCTCCGCATATGAAGTAACCTACTATTGTCCATACTATTAAAAATCCGATTACATTATCCATGTGCTTTCTTTCCTAACGCTCCAAGTTTCAACCATTGTTCTACTATCTCAGGACTGCCCCAACATAGCATATTTATATCATTATACAAATACGAAACGATATCTTTCATATGTCGTAGGTTCGTCTCATCTGCTCTTTGAAATGCTGTCATCAGATCATTACTAAGCACTGCATGAACGAAACTGCCAGGCGGCACATATGCATGAGCATATTGATCTATTTGGAATTTCGTATGTTGAGGTATCATTGGGTTTTCACCTTACCCTTTGTTCTTGTAGACATATCTTCTATCAGAAACAATGTTGCTATTAGATGCATGAGACAGCTAATAATCATTATAACACCCAACACCTTTAAATTAAGATGAATATCAGGTTCAAACATAAACATCATTATGCCGAATACTCCCATAACGACTGTTATTGCATAGTGAAATGGCATTAGTAGTTGTCTCATGTTCCTATGTCTCCAATCTATGATATTCAGGAGACCATATAACAGCGTGAGATCCAACTTCGCATGGTCTCCACTCCAGCATGTTTTTCGTTTGTGGAATAGGAGGAATATTATCTGGGTATTCTCCCTCTACAGGCATCCAGCAGTGGTGACTTTTCAAGAAGCATGTTCCCATATAGTTAGGACTGTCGATATACTTATCTTCTGTTTTAGAGAAGTCAGTTATTTTTGTATGTCCATCAAGAGCAAGCCACTGTTTTGTTGCAATTGCTTTTTTACCTTCATCCGAGTAAACGGCAAATATACAATTATCATCACTTCGTTTTCTTCCTGAGAAGTCTCTTTTCATAGGGATAGTAACAAAATCACTGCCATCTCTCGTTCCCACATAACGATCTATAACTGTTCCACCACGGATATAATTACTATGTATAGAGGTACTTGCTATTAGGACTTTCTGTCCTACTTGTGGGGTCGCATACGTGAAAGGAATCCAAACAAGTGTGTGATTCCTCTGTCGTCTTTCACCAAAGTCTGCGAAGTCTTGCTGCCAATCCACACCGTGAAGTATCACTGGCTCTGCCTTAATGCTTGGGGTTACTATCAACCCTGCTATTGCTGCACCTGTTAGTTTTAGAAAAGTTCTTCTATTCATGATTTTTCCTTTTCTTTTCCATTATATTATGTAGGTCATCTCGCCTGTTTCTCATAGCCCAGTAAAATTTATTCAATCTTGGGATGGTATTTAATATCGTATCTTTAGTTATAAGTTCAAAGACTATGAGTGCCTTATTGATTTCATCCCATTGCGCATTAAGATATTCTAATGTCATAGCTTCATCAGCTATCCTCATGGTTTTACTGGTATAAGGTCCTAATGCTGTTTTAATGTCAATCACTTTAGCAAATTCCCTTCTCCATCTAATATGAGAGGCAATGGTTCAGGGAGAGCAGGCAAGTTCTCGGGTATATAATCTGTGATGGGGAACCAGTAGCTTCTATCTCTGCCGACATACTCTGAGCATCTACTATCATGCCTTGGAGCAAGCAGAGTCATGCATGGGATAGGATAAACGGTTTCTTTACTGCAATCTATCCAATTTGCTCTGTGTATTTTCCTCTGAGTTTCTTCCCTGGGTTCCAAAAGAGCAGGATCATACACGCAGATATCGCAAAAGACATCAGCAGGTTTACCATGTATTCCTTTACCATTTCTAAAGAAACCATCAGGAGAATGGGAGACTGCCATTTCTATAAGGGCAGTGCTTTCATGCAGCCAGTAGAAATGCTTGTCAGGTTTGATTACTTTATGCACCACTTTCCCTGTTGCTATATTGATACTCTTGCCGTTGTCGAAGTATGTGCAAAAAGCTATCTTTTGTCCATAGCTTGGCATTTGATCAACAAAGTCAATCCAAGAGAGCGAGACTGTATAATTGCTCTGTCGTCGCCAACCAGAGTCAATCCACTGAGGTTCGGGTGTTTTTGCTATTGCAGGGATAGTAGGTATCACTACGAAAGCACCAACTGATTGTAGAAAAGTTCTTCTGTTCATAGTGCTTTCCTTGTCTCTCTTGTGAGTTTTATTTGGTCATTTGTCTGAGTTATTATTTGCTCATACGCTTCGATATGCTCTCTTGTCGAATCTGTTTTGAGACCGTAGTTAGCTCTATGTTCTGCCAGTATCCTCACTTGATTTCTCATGATTAGCTCTTGATTAGCCAGCATTATCTTAAGTTGTGTTGCTATATCCATGTTATATTACTCCTAAAAACTTACGTTTCTTATGGAATCTAAATGGTTCTGATGAATCAAGACCACATGCTGAACCTTTTTTTATTTCAGGATTGGTGCAGTTCATATAAAAATTTTCATAAACCTCACCATTATCTTTTTTAAACCATCCACAATTCCTACATGTTTTGGTTTTGGTTTTGGTTTTAAACATCTCACACCTTATGCTTTCTTGCGAATGCAATTTCATCAGGAGTCAGCTTGTTTCGTATTTGTGCTTTCATCCCACTTCTCGCTTTTCTTTTTTTCCAGTAATCGGCTTTTTCTTTGACTGCGATATCATAGAACCACTTCTGATGGAAGTTGCTGACAGGGTGTTCTCTTTCAGCTTTTGCGATGAACCGTTTTGCTATTGTGATGGCTTGTGTCAGAGGATGTTGTTTGACATAGACCTGAATAGCCGCTGTAACTCTCCTGGTATCATCTTTCTGATGTTTTTTCCACCACTGTTCGATTCTTTGATTATCGAACTTCTTCCACAGTTTCTTCTCTGTGATGTCTCCGCACATGAAGCACAGATTTTGGGTAACTTCATCAAGTTGTGCTTTCAGTTCATCGGCTTCTGTATTGTCGTCATATCCATCGCTTCTACAAGCCATAGTTGCCCTCCCTATCTTACCATAAGTGTGATTTCTTGTTCTTTATTTGTCCCTGCCGCCGCTGTAATCAAGGTAGTCTTGGTAGTCTTTCTGACGGTAGGAACCCAATATAGGTAGGTCTTACCATTCTCCTGTATGATTTCAGAGTTCTCAGGCAGTTCAGATAGATAGACATTCACTCCCGCACCATTAAAAGCAGGTTTGAGTTCTATCTTATAAGCCACGTCAAGAGTGACAGCAACCTTACCATTGGTAAGTTGCACGATCTCAGCAGCCGCCATCTGATCTTCCACGGTTTGAACTCCGTTGATCAAATCTTTGACTTTCTTAAAACCGGGTACTGCAATAGCCAAGAGCATTGCTATAATGCAGATAATTACCATGAGTTCGATTAGTGTAAAAGCTTTGTTTTTCATCGGAGTTCCTTTCGTTCAATTTTATTATTAGTTCTTATTTGCTTTCGTGGAATAGATACCAGATGATTCCCTTCAAAAGACCGTTGCAATATTGTGCAGAAGTAACATCGACACCATAATTGATATGCTGAGCCACGATAGCATGAACAAGTCTTGCTTTACTATCATCCATATAATGAGAAGGATGATCAATCAGAGTAGAGGACTTCATGGTAGTAGTCATTGAGCCACCGTTTGCAGGTTTAATATCCTGCTCAAAGACTATTTTGTGTTGCCCGAACTCAACTATTATTGTTCTTTTGTCCATCATTTTTTCCTTTCGTTGACTAAGTTCCTTTTCCTATACTCTGATTTTTTTTTCTGTCTGGAAATTTAATTTTTCAGAGCCGCTCCTAAACCAAGCAGAGGAAGCATACCAAGCCCAAAGCAATAGATAGCAGAAGCAGGATGATATACCCACTGAGCAAGACCCCACTCACCACCAAACTCTACGGGAGCATTCATTCTATCTATCTTCACCTTAGGAAGATAATAATCATCATCTGTAGGTGGTTGATGAGTTTTACCATTAACCCACACTCCATCATTGTTCTTATACAACAAAGTATCAGGATCCCACTTATTAGCGCTTTCATTTGCATAATACTCATACTGTTCTTTAGAACTTTCCCACACCGTGTCAAACAAACCACCACCATCCATAATTGTATAAGTTTTTGGTGGTTCACCTGAGGACTTCATAACTGTCCGAGTAACTTCTTCCCAATAAGGTTTCACTATCTCCCCTTTAGAGTTCGATCGATTAGTCTGCAACTCTTTCCTTGTGATAGTCTTTAGTTCTTCCGCAGGGATGAACTTCTGACTATCATCACTATGGTCAGTCACATCGTGAGAAAAGATATATATATGCCCTTGACTCCTATCTAGTGGATAAACACCTGTCATATCCAAGAACTTAGTCTGGCTCTTATTAGTAATAAACTGCTTCTTAGTCTCCAACCCACTCCTGCTATCTGCTGTAGCAAAAAGGGCTATAAGAAAGAATATAGTGCAAGTGAAACCACCTCCCAAAAAACCACCTTTGGCATAAGCACAGGCAACAATAAACAGCCATAGTATTGAAGCCAAGCAGAATATCCCCATGGGGCTTAAACGGTCTGTCATTGCTAATAGTTCCATTTCCATGATCATCTCCTATAATAAGTCTCTGTTCCACCCATCATAGTATTTTTTTCTTTGTCTGGAAATTACTTTTTTTCTCTAATTCTGCATTATTTTCCGCATCATGGTTGATCAGCATGATATCTTTCATTGTTTGTCCATGTTCTTCTGTTTTTATCATCTTATTAAGATATCTTAACGCTATGAGTTTATCTATCCTGTTTCCTCTATAATAAAACAAATAGATGGCTGTGTGTATAGTATTAAAGATTATAAACAACACAATTGCTGGAATCGGGTTGTATTTTTCAGATACAAAGAACACAAAGATTTGCCCTACCAACAATCCTAAGTTCATAAATAATGATCTTTTAAAACAGTTTTTAAGTTTTTGTTTCATTACCATGGTACATAAACCTCAAACTCAGCGAATATAGCTCGTATTTCTTTTACAGGAGTATGAGAGCCGTTGTCATTCTCTGGATCATCTTCAAACACTCCTTGGATACAAAGACCTTCCTCATAGATATACACTTCACTATCTGTAACAGTTAGCTGTCCTGTTATGACTTCTCCATCTCTGACAAGCAATGCTTTTTTCCCGAATTTTTTAGTTGCCTCTTTTTGTCTTTTGATAAGATCGAGAGCCAGAGTTTTAGCTGTATTCCATCTTATTTCAAACTTGTTCATAATTTACCCTCATCGACATTTAGCATAACTCCAGGGGAAGGCAGAAACATATCGGGGATATCATCGCATACAATCATCTCTGTGGTATCTTTATCTACGCAAGTTTTTACTCCAAACACAAAGTGTTCTTCTGCATTTTTGAACACATCGTACAGTTCTACTTTATTTGCTTCTATGTCATTTAATCTTCGTTGACTCACCAGTGCATAGAACCATAGTTGACACTTCTCTTTGTCTCGATCTTCTATGGACATACCGATATAGAGTTTACCCTCTTCGCTTTTACAAGAGAAGAGTCTTGGGCAGTCATAATAATCATAGACTGTCATCATAGTTAAATTTCCAAGTATCGTATCTATTGGTAACACCATCACTTCTCCTTAAGATTTATTCCTCTTCCAATCCAACCATTACGCATGTGACACCGATCGTCCCATGTAAGAAGTTTATATTCTTAGCCAATTGCTGTAATCTATCATCTTTTGCTATTGGTTTGCCATCTCTGAGGATATGAATTCTATAGGGATAGATATCTTGTGGTACTTCTCTGACTACTCTTACTCCTACACCACTTGCCCATGTGTAGGTTGCAGATGTCTCAAGATTCTCATCTATCCCGAATTTTAGTTCTTCAAAGCAACTCATTCCGAAAATTCTACTTTCTTAAACTCCTCTAAAACTGCTAGGAACTCTTCATATGTTTTACAAACATCAAAGCGTTCCTTCCATTTTGCCAGTTCCTTATTATGGTACTCCGCACATGCAGCACTTATTATACTCATGATTTACTCCTTAAATACATAACCCTGTTTTTCATCATAGTCATAATCACCATTAGAAACATTTGACCATATATCTTCTGACAATAAGTATTTCCTATTCTTAGGTCTCATCTTCTCAGGTTGTAATTGTCCTGCTGCTAAGGCTATTTCGTATGCCGTTTCTCTATCAACGAAATGCCCTTTGTTATCTATAAATCCTGATACGCTTCCTTCCTTACAAGTTCCGTATGGGCACATCTTGAGTATGTCAGAATGGCTTTTACCTTTTGTTGTAATACCATCATTCCTTATATATGCTGCATGTGCTATCTTATGAACTTTCGGCATTCCACACACATGATGCATAGGACACCACGTTATTTCACCGTCAACAACATCAGGTTCATCTATGGAGTATTCATCCCAAATATCGGCAGGTATATTTTCCCCATATCTATCCTGAAATTCTCTCCACTCAGGGAGCATCTTTGTCATAGGACAGTTATTTTTATCATCACATATTAGACATATTCCATTGTCAAGTGGAAAGTCCATTTAGTTCTTTCTTCCTTATTATCGGGCATTGAGGATTACCATGTTTGAAGTTACCATATTTAGCATAGGTAGCACTGTGGCAATCTGTAGCGGAGCATTTATCCCAGTGCCCGCATTCTCCGCACTCTTCGGGTTTTGTTTTTTCCCGCATAAGTTTAAGCAGTGGATGTTCTTTCCATATACGTGAGAGTGTATCTGTTCTGATATTACCTAAAGCATCAGGATAAGCACCGCAGATTTTAATATCTCCTGTAGGATCAACTACTAAGTAGCCCCTATCAGTTTGCCCACAGTGGCAAACACTCAAGTCATCTGCTGTCAGAGTATCATCAAATAAGAACTCATAGCACAGAGGCAATAGATCGACTTTGATATCAGGGTTTCTCTTACGGAACTGTACCATCACTCTAGCAAGCATCTCAACTTGAGCAGGAATAAGTTCATACTTCTCATCTATCTCAGGCACTTCGATGCGATTATATGGTTTGATTTGGAACCATTCGATACCTGCATGTTTAACGTGATACAAAACATCCATGAGCTTAGTGATGTTTTCTTTTGTTACTGTGTACTTTGCCATTCGTGGTAAACCATGTGCAGATAGGTTCTCCATAAGGTTATATATCCTAACCCAGTCGATAGGGTCATACAAACTCACTCTGAATCTCGAAAGACCACAATCACTAAATTCTTCGATTACATCGCTATGCAGGAAATCTCCATTAGTAAAAATGCAGGTTTCTTTACCCCACCCACTTGCCTTCTTAACTATCCTTAGAGCTTTATCTCTATAGGGTCCGTAGAGAGGTTCTCCACCTGTGATAACGATAAGATCAACATCATCTCTCACTGTATCATCAAGCATAATTTTATCTATATCATCATTGCTGAGTGATTGAGCTTTGTCTTTATCTTGCTGTAGACAGAAACCACAACTCATATTGCAGTCATAGCCCAGTGCGACTTTCAATGTTTTGAGTTTATGCTCCATTAAACCATTGCTCCTTTTAAATGCTTAATGATATGTTCAAAGACAAAGTAATATCCTTTACAGAAGTCTTCTCTGTCTGGGTTATCTTCATTAAACTGGTAAGCGAGGAAGAAGCAACCACCTTTGCATATATCAGCATATGTACAAGTTGTGCAGACCTTGCCCTTAGCGTCTTCTACTTGTTCCAAGAAGGCTTTTCTTTTATCCGAATTAAGTATTTCTTCCATAGTATCATTATGGAGATTGCCAAAGCACGTATCCTCATGTGCAAGGAACTTATTACATGAAGGGTAGACATGACCTCGAGGGTTGATAGCAAATATCTGATCTTGGCAATGGAAACAAGGTTTAGCAAGTACTCCTACTTGATTCAGATGGAATGTACAAGCATTGATCAGGTTCTCCAGTGGAGTCATTTTTACTGTAATGGTATCAGGGTCATTTACCCACAGGTCAAACAGTTCAATAAGGAACTTACCGAAAGCCCCTTTCTCGGTAAGAAGCAATTCTGTATGATCTACAGCATTACCTTGCAGAACGAACCTCGACATTGAGAATCTTGTGATACTATGATCTTGGAGAAAATCGTATATCTCTTCTGCCTTATGAATGTTCTGACTTGTTATGACTGTATTAACATTAACAGAAACTCCTGCATCTTGCAGTAAACGAATTCTAAACATCGTTTCATTGAAGTTGTTATCTGACCTCCTCGCAGCATGATTATGCCGAGGCAGATCGAGACTTGTTCTCACTTGGAAATTATTATCAGCGAGGAAATTCGACCAGTCCGTATTAAGCAAGGTTAGGTTTGTTTGTATAACATTCGTCCAGTTGATATCTGTGAATACCGATTGGATTTCGATAATTTCCTTAAAGAATTCTATGCCTTGGAGCATAGGTTCTCCACCTGTCCAGTTGATTGTTATATCTGAAACCTTTGCTGGGTCTTCATGCAGAATGATATTGGTAAGCACTTTTCTCAAAGTTGCCATATTCATACTATGAGGATCATCTGTTTTTGCATAGCAATACTCACAGTCAAGATTACATAAGTCGGTTGTTCTTACAGCGTAATTCATTATGCCTCATCTTTCTCTGCTCTGAGCTTTTGCCACTCATCATGCAATTCGACTAAATCTCCTATTTCCATTTCTGGCTCAAACCAGTTCTCTCCTTGCTCCTTATGATAATCTTTATCACCTGAATGTGGATCTAGCAGAAGAGATACTGCTGGAAATCCTATGTGACTACCATCCAGTAGTGCCATGATAGAGAAGATACATCCTTCCATTTTTTCTTTGAGAGTTTCTTTTCTAGATTCTTTTTCCCAGAATTCTTTTATTTCATATACTTTTTCAAGAAACATTGCTCTTGCTTCTTCTTCTGTATATGCTCTTGGTTTATCTGCCATCGTAAGACTCCTTATCAAACCATCCATCGCTATCATTTTTATCATCATCTACCCAGACGATGATTTTTTCTTCTTCTTTTTCTTTTTTGGGGTCCGACATGTATCGCTCTCCTCATATGGAACAAAAACTCCATGTACTAATACGGTTTCAGTAATCACATGATCCTTTGTCTTATTTTGATGGCTGTAATATATCCAACCACCATGAACTCTAAGAATAGTTACATTATGGTTATCTAAAGTTCTTGCTTCGTGCAATTTCATGTCGAATATAGGATCCTTCATTAGAACCAGTTCCCCTGTCCATCTCTCATTACATCGTTACGACAACGTGGGCATTGACCTGTCATAGAGCATCCATCGAAACCTGTTGCTTTTGGTGCGATATGCCAGCCCATAGTATTACAGAACCATGGGTTTTTAGAATACTTGTGTAGAAAACCCATGATCATAAATGAAACTCCAGCTACCATAATTGTAATCAGCACAAAAAACAGTAATGGTTGCTCTGCTATTTTTTCCATTGATGCCAACATAATGAACTCCTTACCATGTAATATTATTTTCGATTATTGCTTTCTTCATTTTTTTTCTTGCGACATAAAGAGCCGCACTAACTGCCAGTTGATTTGTTCTTTGTTTTTTCGCTATCTCTGTTGCTGTGTAACCTTTCACAAGCAGTCTTATGTATCTTAGTTCTTTTTTAGCAAGTTCGGATAATGATATGATAAACTCTATAAAGTCATGGTGTTCTATTTCTGTTTCGCAAGTTTCTATAAACCACCTTTGTTCATCATACCATATTGGTCCAAGTCCTATTGCTCCATTTATACTTCTTTGGTAGATTATGTTAGTTATACACGTCGCTTTATGTTTATTTCTCATCCCAATATCGACTCTTATAAAGTCCATGATATTAAAGATGATACGTTTCTTCAAGTATTTAGGGTTATCAACTCTTAGCCCTCTAATCCATGCTTCTGCCACAAGTTCATGTGGCTCATACTGAGGATGTTTCCTTGCTGCCTTTTCTGATTCAATTCTAAAATAGTTTCTACAGTTAACATAAATCCGTTCATTATTAGCTTTCGTTCCCACTCTTAGCTTCCTTTTCTTAAGTAGGTACTTCTTCGGGCTTATACATGTTGTAATGTATAATTTTCAAACATCGAACTAACTCTTCTAAAGTATTCGTATCTTCAACAAGTTCGTGAGGATCTCCGTTAGTAACAATGTCTCCAAGAACATCGAGTATTACTGTTCTTTCTTCTTTTGATAGTTTGCTGAGTCTTTCGCAACGCGCTATCTTGTCTGGTGTCCATTCAATCATTCCCATTTTTGCTACTCTCCTTTTTACCTTGCTCCAAAACTTTTCTAAACATCTCAGACTCTTTTTCACGTCTATCTTCTTTAGCTTCATGAAGATCCTGAAATGGCTGATTAGCCCTACACTTCTGCATAGTATAACCATGAAATGCCATCCACCACAAGAACTTATCTATGGTAGAGATATGAACAGTCATCCATGTTATCTCAGGATATGGAGGTTTAGTTTCCAAGCCACCCATAGTCTTAAAGAGATCCTTTTGATCATGGAAGTCTCTCATAAACGTAGGCAGATGTTTATTCTTCCTTATCCACTCTCTGATTGTGTTATAGTCTTTTTTGTCCATATCCTGAATCATAGTTTCCCTTTGTATTTAGCATGAAGTTTGAGATACTGTGCTCGTTCTCTTTCTTCTCTTTTAATTGCTTTTGTTTTTGCCGCTTTTCTTGCTGCGACTACTCTTTTCTTATTTGCCACTATTCTTTTAGCGAGTTCATCATCTGTTTCGAGTCTTGTGCCATAGAGGTAGTGACACTCATAGCTATCTGAGTGATACCCGTACTCTGTTTCTTTTTCTATGGTGAATTTGAAGAAACCATCTTTCTTATGATTCTTCATAATAGTTTGCAGACAGGTGATGGTGATCTCGACATCGCCATCAAAGTCTAAAGAGTCAAGTTGTTTTCTGATTTCTTTTTTCTCATTCTTTTTCATTGTATATCCACCTCGATTTCCCACTTCTCGACAAATTCATTTACAACTGATTTTTCAGTCTCGACACCTGTACCTGTCTCGTCAATATCTATTGCGAATATCTCTACGACCATAGGCCCATCATAGATATCATCAGTAGCCCACCCCATTTGCAAACCCATAAGTATATGATATCCATTAATAACCTTGAAAAATAGTTCTACATGATTTGCATATCGCCCATCACTTAGATGCTTCCATGTCCACTCTTGTATATTCTTAACCTCCTCACTATTTGAGGTATTTTCTTTAGATATAAACCCTGTTCCCTCACAATTAAAAAGACCAACACGAGGCTCAAATTTCCAAGTGAGTTGTTGAAGTAGTCCTGTGTCTCTGAGGTCATCAAGTTCAAGATCCCACAGTTGTTTCTTTATTTTCTCTCTTCTTGTAGCCACTTTTTTGGCGTTACGATCCTGTTCCTTCAATCTCTTAGTAAGGATTTTCTTTCTTTTAGTTCTTTTTGCTTTTGTTGTATTAGCCATTATTGATAAGTCGTCTTTCTCTTTCCCTTTGGAAAGAACACTAACGTAAATATCGTATAGTCTCTTAGTTCGTTTGGGTCATGTGGTCCTAAATCGCCATTTATATTAACTGTTCCTTTTGTTCTCAACCATCTTTTCACTTCTGACCTTGTTGCCTCTGTGCATGGTTTTTCAATGCTCATTGGCAAATGCTTTAGTTCCTTAAACATCCAATCTATCAACGTCTGGTCTTTAGGAGGCCACTTCCATCTTTTTACGATCAGAGGATAAGTAGAAAACCTCTTCCGCTCTTTTCGGCTTTGGATCAGAGACATGTAGTTCAGAACCAACATGCCCACAAAGAATATTATGATCGGTATCAGTATCAGCATGTCCAAAGTCAACCTCATTATCAGTTAGTGTTATGCTCGATATCTCCATATCGTTTATTATTGCGACATGTGGATTAGATACAATCCATCCTACTTTTTTGATTGGAAGACCCGCTGCGCAACCAGGGCATTCAGGTAACACAATCGGGGATAGAGCTTTAGGCGTAAGCAATGGCAGACCTGCCAAGCCTACCATCGTCATTCCCACTGCTTTCATAAACATGCGTCTGTTCATTTTTACCTCATCAGAATGTATACCTCACAAAAGGAGAGACTTTCTTAGGAGATCCATCCTGTTTTCCTTGTTCAGGTACATCATCATTCTTCATCTGTTCGATTTCATTTTTAGTCCATGGTAGTGTACTTAGTTTGCCACCACTACATCCACTTAACACTATTATAAGTGAAAGTAGTATTCCTGTCAAGATCATTTTCACTTTTTTCATAGAAATCCTCTTTTCTACCGCAAAAACACTGTTTTATTTCTATCAACTACAATTATATCACTTTTTCTTTTTAATGAAAGTGATAAATTTAACCATCTTCTCATTATATCGTAAGGTATCTTCTGTGCTCATGTTTTTACCAATTTCTTTAGCTGTCCATGTCTTATGTATATAATCATGACAATCTCTACATAGATCTATTCCTCTAGCCATCTCTTTCCTGGTGTAGTTCTTTTTGAACCACTTGTTCTTATGCAAAGTGACAGGGATAAAATGATGAAAAGTTAGATACTTAACTCTGTTGCATAATTTGCAATTATCTTCATAACTATGAGTCGTCATCTTGAATATTCTTCTGTATATCAGTTAGAACTTTGCCTAGTTTGCGTTTCTCTTCACAACTATCGCAGAGGGTTCTTACCCATCCCCCTTGTCTAAGTTTAGCCCCACTCATGCCGCAAATCTCGCAACAATGACTGCTCATATGTTGTGCGAAATTGATTATAGCATTTTGCTTATCTGACACTGCATTACAATAGAATCTGAGAGTCCCAAATTTCTCTTTAATTTGAAATGCTACTACTTGTGGACTCTCTTTAGGATCTTCATCTGTCATAGACTGCAATACGTGGCATAGAGCCTCGATTAGTTCATACCATCCATTGCCACAACAGCATCCGAAGCACATTAGACTTTCAGTTGCTGGCTTACTTGTGTCAGCGAATATCTTAGGGTACTTATCGGATAGTTTCTTTTCCAGTTCCGTTTTCATTCTCTATATCCCTTACTGTTGCGTTTTCTAAATCTTCTGCAAACTCACTAACTTCGTTACCTACTACACTTGTGAATTTTTTATAGTCCCAGTCTCCGTACTTCATTGGACCATCAGGATCTCCCTCTTCAAACGTATTGATCTCATAACTAAGTTCACCTTCCCATGGAACAATCATAGTCAAAGAGAGATAGTATTGGTTCTCATACTTCCATGTAAACCTAAGATCCCAACCTTCTTGCTGTGTAGACACAACAGGGTTCTTCACCCTATGCTCTGCTACATTAATGATTGCCATGATAAGCATAGCCTGACATACTTGTTTTTCTTTGAACGTTTTGCAAACTTCTGGTTGACTTCCGAATACATGGTTCATCCAGTTCTCTTTATGCTCTTCTAAGAGTGCATCTACATCAGATTTGATTTGGGACAGTTCCAATTGCTTCTTTCTCCTTAATAACTTCCATCAAAATACCTGCAAACATCTTATAAGGGTCTGTCTCAAAACCCGGTTCATTCTGTTTTCTCTTGATCATCTCAAGCAACTCTTTGCCTGTGAAGTTAGAAGTTTCTACATAATCAATAATAAGCTCACTATAGTGAGTCATTGCCGCTCTTGCCTGCTGCTGCTTTTCCTGCATACCTTGTAAATTCATAGCTTCCATTATGATTCTCCTGCCTTTTTTCGTAACTCTTCTATATCGGCATAAAGGAAGTGTTGTCCACAGAGAATACAGTGATCGTCTGCCTCTAACTTAAATGTTTTCTGATTTCTCTTAACCATGAGATAACCTTTTTTACAGGTCGGGCAAATAGAGCGAAACATTGACTCATCATTTGCTCTTTCCAGTTCTGCATGTTTTACAGTGACTGGTTCATTATAAATGTTATATCCTGATAATTCTTCTGCGGTCATAGTCTCTGGATCAAATTCATCTTCGCACATATTAATCTCCATTCGGTAGAATAAGTTCTGCTTCTACGAGTTCGATATCAACCACCCATTGCCTCTTACCTTCCCTATGCTCTACTGCTCTTTTAAATGCTCTTTTAGCAGAGCCATGATTAACTTGTACGCTTGCTGTTGTTGTTTCTTCCCATGTAGATGTTCTACTCCAGTAAACATATTGCCCATCCTCAAAATTATCGTTTCTGCGAAGAGGATGTTCTTTGTAATACTCTTCTAGTACCTTATGATTATATTTACCTCTTATTACCCACACCTTCATTTTGATGCTCCAATATATATTCACCCATTCGACAATTCGTATTACCTCGTTCTATTTGTCCGTGAGAGAAGCAGGGTGTCTCTTTATACCATTTTTCATCGTGTAAGGCACAAGAGTACTCTCCTGGCTTATCCCCTTTGAGATGTTTGCATGGTTGTTCCATTCCATCGTGAAATATAAGGTTATCATCGACTATACCCTTCGCAGGATCATCAACGATCATGACCATACAGGTCTTACAACAATATCCACATCTCAAACACTTCATTACTTAATATTCCTTAATCTTCTCTTAGATTCATGCCAGTCAGGTCTCTCACCAAAAACTTCTTCGATGATATCTTCCATGAATTCCCAGCTGCCCATATTGTTAGGATGCATAGCCACTTGAGCCATCATCATCATAGCCATAACATCCTCAGCATCATAAGGTTTATTAAGCACCTTATCTAATGCTTCTACCATCTGTCTCTTAGCATCTGATTTTGTTGACATAGTTACTTCGCCAATGTTCGATTAACCTGTTTCAATGCCCAATCAAGTTTGTCCACAGACATATTGGCTACCACTGTTTCTATGTCAGCTTCAGGATCTTTATGACTGTAAAAGCGTTTGAACAGATGTACTTGTGGTTCAGTGCATTTATGAAGACCTGCAATTATTTCTGCTCTATAAAATGCTTCTACTGATTTTTCCATAATTATTTCCCATAAGGTTTAACAGCTGGTATATATTCACGTTGTTCTAACATCTTCATAGTTGATACTATAGAATTAATACAGAACATCCACCACTCTACAGGTGGTATCTCTGCTACCACTATTGCGGAGATAAGACTACAGCGATACCTCTTAGACATCTTTATATATGTCCTTTTAAGGGTAGAGATCTGTTTCTTGCGTAATCTCGCTGATTTGAATTTACGCTTTGAATACTTCCTGAATCCCTCTATATCTGGTATCTTCATTTCTTTACTTCCCATGCTCATCAAGCCATTTTTCAGTTCCATCCCAGTCAAGGATGCCTCTTGCCTTATCCTCTTCCCATTGATTTGAAGGAGACATCTGCCAGTAATTTGGAGTTCTACCTACTCTGATTTCCAGTTCATTCAATTTACGTTTTTTCTTTTTCTTCTTTGCCACTTCAATCTCCAAGACAAATAGGGCATAAACCACCCATTAGTTTAGTAGGTCTAGTTCTTGTGCCACATAGGTTACATCTTATTTTATCTTCTGTGCGTCTCTTCTTCTTTTTATCGAAGGCAACTTTGCCTCTCTTTAGTCTAGCTCTATGATTATCTCCATGTCCTTTACCCATGATTTTTTTCCATAAAAAGAGCCATCAAAATAGCAATTATAAGTACTGCCCCTCCTATGCAAAGGCACAACAATGTCATAAATGCAGGATCGTGAAGACTGTCATTCCATGGCTTAACAATAGACATTACTATCAATGACATTAGAATATATATTATAAGTACCCACATCATATTCTCACTTATCCTTGACCGGGATGGAAAGGCATAAAGTAACCGTCTCTTTTCTCTCCTGTCTCAGGACTATATCCTAACTGAGACAAAAATAGTGAACCATGTCCACCTGCTTCTTTAACTTGCTTAACAACCCAGAACATGTACTTGTCGAAATTAACACCACCACTTTGAATGCACTGACTTATAGCTTCAAAAGTTTCAAACACAGCATGTGGACTCCAATCCTTAGGAGCTATTTTAGTCTTACAAAATTCTCCCGAGTTCCACTCGCACTCAAAGAACAAAGGCATCTTATGTTCTCTGCACTTTGCTATTAACTGTTTAACAATAGGAGAGATTTCATCATCATAAATCTTCTCACGATCTTTGCTTTCTTGTTCCCTATCTTCATCATCTATTTCAGATGCTGGTCTAAGGGTTTCATCAGCGAATACGATATGAATATTTTTGCCTTCTTCTTTTCCTTCTTCTGTCATTTTTACACCTCATACAATTTATTCTTCTTTATTTTTATATTAGCGACATCATGCATTAAACAGACAGCAAAATTCTTATGTATATTGCGATAACCATTCCATATGACTTGAGACATTAAAGTATACACTTCTCCTATCTCTATTTTATTATCACATAGTTTACAGCGATGTTCTTTTTTTGCTTTCCTATCATCGACATTTATTCTTGTATTATAGTTTCCCATTTCTTACGCAAGCACACCTTCGCGAAAGAACACTTCGGCATCGACATATTTACCAATATGTGATCTCTTAGCAAACGTCTTATCAGAGGTCATATCTCCAACCATAATACACTGACGTGGATCAAGGTTATACTTATGAAAGAACTGAATTGCCATGCCAGGCATTGGCTTACGACAGAAGCAAACGATAGGAGGTACTTTATGAGGGCACCAAGCATATTCTATATTATGCTTGAGCAATTGGTTAGTCTTGTAAAAACAAGACACCGCTTCCGTCTCTGTAGGAGTGCCTTTAGCTATACCTGCCTGATTAGATACTCCTAAAAGCATATACCCTTTCTCTACCCAACTGGTAAGTACTTCTTGTCGATTTGGAAGTATCTTTACATCATTTGGATCTGATGGCCATTTAGCACCTGATTTTGTCTCTCTTAAAGTTCCATCGTAGTCAAGCAAAATTGCTTTACCAGTCCATATCTTGGGGAACCGTCTTACAAAGTCTCTTTTATTAACTGCTTTGAACCCCTCTTCTACCGTTGGCTTTTCAAACTCTTTCTTATACTTAAAGAGAACCACAGGAGGAAATATGTTCGGACTCTTATTAGCTTTGATCTCCGCAGGACCAAGAAGTTTATTCTCTCTTCTCATGATCCGATAACAAGCATTGAACTGAGCATCTTCGATTGAAGTGGTCAACCATTCGCAAGTAATGTTTGCCTTATAAGTTGCTCCTGGAAGTGTGGCAGTTTCGATGAATGCTCGTCTACTTTCCACAGTGGGAAATGTGTTATCAAGAACAACATTTTCATCATTCTTTAATGCCTTCATAAGATGAGGGATTAGGTCTAAGATAACACCGCCAACGAGGTCTCTATTAAGATGAGTATAACCCTGTTCGATATACTCTTTTGCTATCGTTGATTTACCTGATGCTGGATACCCTACAATCATTACTACTTCTGACATGATTTTTTCCTTCAAAATTCGTCAACTTCGTTTTTAATACCATTAATGGGGTTTAACCTTAAAAGTGTCCCGTTTTAGTGTCCTGGTAAGGGGACAGTTTAGGACTGGAACCTATTTTGATTGCATACAAAAACTATCCAGCCCTTGGTTCCCCCTCAGGTTCTTTTTTATCGCCTTTTACCGAGACCACGATTTCATGCACGACCCACACAACACAACCTATTATCGCGCCAGTGATCACTGCTACGATCACTGACAAAACGAACAATAGTGGAATGGCAATTACCAATCCCAACAAGAAGAAAATAAACTTAAAAAAGCACGCTATTATTGCCCATATAAAGCCAAAAGCACTCATTCTCTACCTATCCTTTCTTACAACCTACTTTCCCTATCGCATATCCTGCTGCCCCACCGATTCCTGCATAAAGAAATGGCTTGATTATAAAACCATAGGGTAGTCCTGAGAATACCAATATTCCCATGGTGACTACGAAAAATGTTATCAACAAGATTTCTATTTTTGTCATCATTTGATCATTATACCAAAAGTGATTGTGCGTGTCAATGATTAACTTTCACTTTCATAAATAGTAATATATAGGACCTTCTACTATAGTTTCTGTTTTTAGTAATGGTCTTAATCTCTTTGAATAATCGTAATCTTCCCTATAACACTGATCTGGGAATTTAACTTGCAAAGCTAATTCTCTTTTTACTGGATTTAAATGATTAGGACATCTCAAAAATATATTACCAATTCTAAACCACTCATCATATTTAATAGAATGAATAAACTTCTGTCCCTTTTCTGTATTTTCTCGGAATGTTAAACCTTCCATTCCACAACAGTCAGGATTGCTCTCTATGGCTTTTAATATTTTTGAGACATAATCATCGGAGACCATATCATCGTCATCTACAAAAGCAATGTAGTCCCCTGTAGCCCTTTCTAAGAGTATGTTCCTCTTAGCTCCGGTTGTCATCTCTCTGTTATCAGTTTCTACCAATATCTCTAATTCATCAACTAATTGATCCATTAGCACTGATAGAAGTTTGTCAAGAAAGTTTTTCCTTTCTTCTATGGAGCATATCAGTATCGACAATCTTTTAGCCATTGCCGAACATTTTCTTTAACAGGTAGTATCCTCCACAGATTGCTAATATAACAAGCACTGCTTTACTTGTTAATATGAGCCATGCTATCTTAGCCATAAGTGATATTGCCATTATTATGACAATAACAATAAAAGCCAGTATTAGTAGTAATCCTATTGGTGTCATTCCTGATCTCATTCGTCTATCCTTTCGTATTTTATACATTTTTCGCCACAAAATTTAAACACTGCTGCCATTGTTTCATCAGCCAAATGTCTGAATAGGGTTATTAGCAGATCGGCATCACATGCATTAAGCATATGTGCAAATCTACACATATCAAATTTATCACACACGAGGCAACCTGACTCTTCTCCATCATCTAACCCAAGAAGATGATTAACTTCTTTTTGTGCAAGATCTTTAGTGATACCATATCGAATTAATGCATCGTGAGCAAATCCTTCCTCTACATCTAATAAACCCAGGAGAATATGTTCAGTTCCAACAGCATTGTGGTTCATCCTTCTTGCATTCTCTATAGCAAATTCTATAACTTTTTTAGAGCTTGGAGTTTGTGGAAGTTTCCCCATAGTGACCATCTCAGGACCACTCGTAAGGAGAGACTTCATCGTTTTCTCTAGTTTATCTACGGTCATACCAAACTTCTTTAATATGTCACCTCCGAGCCCCGTACCTTCTTTTACAACTCCGATGAGTATATGTTCTGTTCCTATATACTCATGGTTCCATTCTTGTGCCGCACCATTGGCAAGAGCCATTATTTTTCTTGCTCGTTCTGTGAATCGCTCAAACATGTTCTGCCTCTTCTTCCTTTTCTATCGTGATTCCATTATTTTTAACGAAATCATCTACTTTGATAAGCAGATCATCTTGAGTAATATCCTTATTCAGAATCTGAGAGATCTCTGCTTTTTTCTTTTCTACTCTTTCAACTTCATCCACAAGAAACTGATCAAACCTCTTGACCATTTTCATATACAAGGAATAAGTGTCTGCTTTATCCATCTCTTCTTTATTTTCTTCAACCCACTCTTTATACAGTGTTGCTCTAGTGAGTCTACTCACCCTTTTATCCCATTCAGGGATATGCTTCATAGTCTCTTCTACGGGACCTGGAGCATCTTGGTTGCCATAAGGTTTAAAGACCTTAATGTACAAGGTCTCAGCAAGAACATCTATCCCAAAGCCATTCTGAGAAGGCACACCGTTGCCAGGAGTATCATCACCAAGTGCCTTATCCCACTCTGCCCCTCTGACTTCCCACTCTTCCCACGTCATGCCATCAGGTTGATCTGTGTTGTCCCAGTAAGGATACTCTTCGACTTCTTCCATAGCATCGAACATATCCTGTATCTCACGTTCTTGTGTGTAGAGTAACAAGAACACTTCATCATCACAAGGAAGAACAATGACATGGCAATAGAATTCATATTCGAAGAAGTTACCGCCTCTCTCAAGTTGTTTCCTGAATATCTCTGCTCTCTTTCCAATAGAATTTTCCACTGCCCCCCATATGGTGCTACTTGAGAATTGTTGTTGTCCCAACTTCTCCATTATCTTATCATCATAATGATGTGGGAAGTCATAATCGGCTGTATGAAAGATAGCAGCATTATCTATGATCTCTACCGCATCTCTTGCAAGAAGACGATAGAATTTGTTTCTATAATACTCCATTGCTTGCTCTTTGAACTTAAAGATTATGTCTCTAACCTCTTTTAAGTTCTTAGGTTTATTCTTTAATTTACGTCCATTGTAAATTTTAGTACTCATTATTTCTCCTGATTATCGTTTAAAATTCCATTCCGCTATCGTTCTTCCAAGCCACTCACTTGCTTCTTTTGTCGCTGATGCCCTCGTTCCCCACCTAAGATAATCTTCTATAATACTTTGTTTGGCTATATCGGCATCTTGGCTGTTCCTCAGATCGATAAACTTCATTGCTGCATCTCTCTGAATACTCACTGCTGTTTTAATAGTTTGCTCGAGACCGGCCTGCATTTGCTGAAGAGCTTTAATCAAATTATCAAGGTCTATCTCTGCCTTAGTCTTTTGCTTTTTTTCTTTAGCCATTATTTTTCCGCAATGACTGGAAAACCATCTTCTATTAATTTCACGAGAGTATTGACAGCATCTTCTTCATCAGGACCATCTGCTCTCACTATTATTTCATCATCAACTACTGCCGCCAACATTGTTACGCTCATAATGCTTTTAGCATTAACTTCCGTACCATCTTTTTCTAAAGTAATATCGCTCTTAAAACTATTTGCACTATCTGACAATATCATACCTGGTCTCATGTGCAGACCATATTCATTAACTATCTTTGTTTTCTTTTCTATCACTCTACCCTCCTTATAAAATTATCTAGTTTTTTGTCGAGAGTTCCACCCTCCTTCAAATACTCCTCTTTCGCTAAAAACTTCATTTGTATCATCAATAAGTTCTATATTTACTTTCTCATTTTCGCAAATGAAAAAAACCAATGCTTCGAGTGGAGTATCTCCATAACCTACGATAGGAGACCCTGGCTGATCAATGGGATCAACCATATATCTACCATCGGCTTTTGTTAACCTAATCCTTTGCTTCGACATATTCCTCTAATTCCAATTCGTAAAAGATTTTATCTGGGAGTCCTTCGGGCATAAGTTTTTCAACCATATCTCCTAATCTTGACTCCCTCTTCATTTTAACTTGCATTCTCCAGCAATTTTTGTCCCAATCAAATTCATACCTGTTATTCATCACTTGCCCGACATTCCCCGAGAGGGTAACTTTCACCATATCAAAATTTGCGAAAGCAGGATGCCTTGTCGGTTCTTTTTTGCTGCAACCTGTAAAAGCCAATATGGAAGCAGTTAAAACAATAACGAGTGCTAATCCCATTATGAATTTATATACAGTAGCTGGTCTCATCCTTTTTACCTCTTTCTTTAGAAAAAAGTCTCTAATAAATATCCATACGATCAGCATGGAAAACAAGAAGAAAAGAATAGCGGGAGATATACCTGTAATAAAACACATAAACCTATCTCCTCTGCCTCCCCATTTAATTGCCATAAGGATAGCAAAGATAGCTCTTGACATACAGAGAACAAAACAAACTGACAGTATTGTTATTTTCGTTTTTTTATCATTCAAGTTCATTTTGCAGGACCATCTCCTATTCCATATTCATCTTTTAATATCATTTTACCGATTTATTTTATCGATGACCAACCTATAAAAGAAAACCGCACCACCAGCAAAATGTATAACTGCCATACCTATCAAACACAATCTGATAAGAGGATAGTCACTTGCCCTTAGAACTTTATAGCTAGTATCAACTACTTTGCTAGGCACAATAATATCTGCATTTGCACAAAGAAATAAAGATACTGCGAAGAAGAACAAATATCCAACAAAGAACAATTTGTTCCCTGCCAAAGCATTAATTTTTTCAATTATCCCATTCATTTCATTTTCCTATAATCTAATGTCTTTATATTAGCCCCCCACGAAATATGAGCCATAGAAAAAATATTCCTATACCCATACAGACTGCGGTGATAGCCAACTGTCCCAATGCTTCTTTTTTATGCTCTTTCATTATATAGCCGAGTCCGCAATGGCTTTAGCAATTTCTGCTACAGCCTCCTTGAATGCTTGTTCATTTAAGGTAGTGACTTTGAAATATATGGTTACACCTGTAGTGACGAGAGTGACAATGGAGAAGATAGCTGTTACAAGTATCACAGCATAAAGAAATACCTTCACTATCGCAACGTCATGCCACGAGAGCCTAGAGGAAATAATTGACAATATGATAGTCAAAAGGCAAGACCCCGCACACATCGCCAGTATGTTCCAGAAGTTCTTCATCAATTTGATTTTACCTTCTACCTCTTCTGCGTCTGATTTATACTTATGTCCCATATCATTCCTTTCTTTTTCTCGCAAAAATAATAAAGAGGAACAGACATATGCTTGTTCCTCCCTATGTAGTTCTAATGATCTCTATGAGAAGCAAACTTTTTCTGAGAGTCCTTACGCTTGCCACAATATTTGCATTTGCGACGGTGATCTTTTCCACAAAACCCACACTTAAAAACGCAGGCAGAACTCCCTTTATGTTGCTTCTTAAATTCCATCTCTTCCCTTGTTCCCGCTTCTTTAATTTCAGAAACAGTTAAGGGAAGAAATTTAGGTTTTTTTACTTCGAGGTCTGCACTAATAGATTCTATCTTTATGTTACTTGCTATTTTATGCTTTGCTTTTCTTACCATACCTCCCAAACTACTAAAAGCTACAAACAAAATAACAAAAAGAACTATAAGCACAGTCACGATCTTCCATACAGTCAACTGCTGTTGATGCTTGAGAATTCTTTTTTTCTCACATTCGAGACCAAAAGCAGCATCAGAGAAATCATTATAAACAACAGGTACAACGGACTCGTTCTTGCCAAGAGAATCTATTTGATCCTCTGTCTTACTATCAAGCGGTTTTGGCTCAGCCTTTGGCTCAGCCTTTGGCTTAACCTGAGCTTTTGGCTTTAGTTTAGCCTTCGGCTTTGGTTTAGCCTTCGGCTTTGGTTTAGCCTTCGGCAGGGGCGGCTTTGGTTTCATTTCAACAGCCGACTTTCTTTTAGCCGTTGATCTTTTACCACCTGATTTTTCTGGATTAATCGTTGCCATTATTACTGTCCTCCTTAATCAGAAGCAAGCAGAACCTTATCTATGCGACCTAAAAGGTTAGGAATCTCTTTAGGCTCAGAGTAATTAATCCATGGAGAATCAGTTTGATCAGTCTGACCAGACCCTCTTTCCATACGAGTAATTTTCTTCGCATAAATGTCCATTGCCTCTTTCAACTCGGAATGGTTGAGTATGCTGTCGCTGATTCCGACAAGAGATTGTGATAAAGCATTAGCCTGTGCTTGAATCTCTGCATTAATCTCTCTTGCCATCATCTGCTTAAGAACTACTTCTTTTTCAAGAATGTTCTTCCTGGCTTCTGCCAATGTTGCTCTGCAATTTCTTTCTGTTTTGCTAAGAACATCGATTAAAGTATTTGATAACACAAGCTGAGATTCGAGAGCTTTCACATACTTGATTCGTGCTGAGGCATCATGCTCGATTTCTAATAAGGTTCTATTACGGAACCCAACAAAATAAACTTCCTTCCTTTCTCCAATCAAACCACGAGCAACTGTAAGACCATGCTTTTGCTCTTTAAGTTCAGCATTGATCTTTACAATCTTTTCCTGCTCTCCCTTAATTTTGTCGCTAAGGTCGGCAATTTTTCCATAAAAATCCTCAACCTTAACTGCCTCTTTTTTAATGAGTGCCTCAATCCGTGAGACATCCATTGTGGTAGGAGTATGCTTAGAGACAAGAGCTTTAATGCTATCTCTCATTCCTGCCAGATAGCCCCATGCTGTTGCCCTACCAAAAATACCTACCGCCACCAACGCCACTACCGCTACTACCAACACTTTCTTCTTCAACATTTTTGTCCCTTTCAAAAGACGTTAATAAAATTACTTCAAGAACATATGCATTCCTATGCATTTTATATTCCTATATCTTTCCAATGTGTCACTGTATATTTATGAGTATCAGGACCACACAATGGATTTATATCTACCTGCCAAACCCAATGAGGTGGTCGCTCTTCTATAGTATAAGGTGGTCTGTATACATATGAGAAAGAACTACATCGGTCTCTGTCAACAATATCATAACACCATCCTAAACTGTGCCTTACAAAATTATTACTGGTCGTATAATCTACACATCTCACTGCCACTGTCTTGTATGCAGAAGGCAAATTATCTTCAACTGATATCCATGTTGCATCCATCTCTATGCATTTTCTGCTTCTTCTAACTCTTCTATTAATAAATTTCGTCTCTTAGACATTGTTTTGCCACGTTCATCTATATTCCTACTCTCTTCAATAAGCATGTTTAATCTAAGGTTGATTATTGCCAAATCATTTTTAATTTCTTCTATCGATCTACTCATTTACCGATGATGACCTTTCCCATGGTATCAACATTGCCACCGACCTTGCCGCACTCGACCTTACCCATAGTATTGACATTACCTGTAACATCTCCACAAGTTACTCTGCCCTGAGTATCAACATGTCCATCGACACGACCAGCTACTTCCACTCTGCCCTGAGTGTTTATTCCACCAGTAACATCTCCACCGACATTGACAGCACCTTGAGTATCAATAGTTTTAACATTACCTGTGACATTGATTTCTCTAATGCCTTGGGCAAGTTCAGAATCCACCTCAAAGCCATTGATCCATACACGTTGAACAGAGTTGGTAATCTGAACACCTTTAGCATTTTTTCCGCTGATATTCTGTTCAAAGCTACTGATTGTCCCACCGACCATATCCCCACCGACCATATCCCCACCGACCACATTGTTAGTCTGCCTAACTGTCTGCCTGACGGTAGAGTTGCCCCTTACTTTCAACGACTTCAAATTGTCTTTGATATCCAAGACACCATCTTTAATAATGTCTTTTAATTCTTTTCCGCCAATCTTCATGATCCATTATCCTCCTCATTATCATCGCCTTGACCAAGACTACCTCTTCTTTTCCACTTTTCGCCTTCATTTTGCTCATTTATCGCATTGTCCATTATCTCAGTAGTCTTATCTACCATGGGACCCATCTTCTCCATCATACCAGAAGTCAACTGCCACTGCTTCTCTTGGATATCTGCCTGCCTCTCTTGTGCTTTTGCAAGTCTGTTAATAGCATCTGCTATCAGAGCCGCCCCTGCTAATTCGCATTGTGATCTAACATCGTTACCGCCACACTCTCTCCCGGCCTGTATCATCGCATCGTTCATATTCATTTGTCTAACCTTTCTGTTCCCTGCTGGGACCTTCTAACATTGTGATTTTAACTACTGCTTGGAGCATATAAACTTCTTTCTCCATGTCTTCTTCTTTTGGATAATAGCAATCATTGTGATCAAGAGCCATTATCATAAACTTCGTAAAATCTGAGTTTATGCAAACTCTTGTGTGAGGTCTACCTGTCGGAGAGAATGCAAATACCTCTCTTGGCATAACTCCTCTCAGTCTCCTGATTGGAAAATAAATTTCACTTGTGTCACAATTCATAACTATCTCTCATATTCAAAAAAATCTCCATTTCTCAATAGCAACTGAATATCATCATCCATTGCTAAATTATGAAGTAAACTTTTTTCTTTTTCCGTCAAATTTTTTAACCCTTTATTGAGAAGAGAAATATATAAAGCTCTTTTTCTTTTTCTCAAGTCAATAATATCTTTTAGAGCAGTCATTCTTGCTCCGATCCTTTTAGGTATCTAACGAGAGCTACTCTCCTAAAACGATATTCTCCGCGGCATACCCTTGCCAGCAAACCTTTTTGTACTAACCTTGTGATAATCGCTGATAAATGAGAATGTTGTTTTATCTCCACTTTATCTCTCACATTTTTAATCGTAAACGTGCCTTTTTCAGAAGAAAGCAAATGTGCAAGTTGTTCTGCCACTTCTCTTTCTTGTATAGATAAAGCAAATTGCAAATAATGTTTATGCAAACTATTACCCATTCTAAAGATCCTCTATTGGCCCATCTTGTTCATTTATATAAGTCTGAACGAGTTGTTCGACCTCTTTCTCAACAGGTTCTACCTCACTCTCAACAATAAGTTTTATTCTTTGTTTCAATTTACCTATTCTAAAAATAATAGCTTTATACTTATCAAAAAAAATGGTATAAGGCATAGCATCGCGAGTTGCACCACTAGGATGTTTTATATGCCATCCACCAAGACCTCTCTTATCATGGCATATTTCCCATGGCTTATCATCGATAGAACAATCAGCACACCAAACTTTCAAACCTCTCTCAAGAAGAACACCATCAACAGTAGATTTATACTGTTCTATTTGTTTATCAGCAGCTTCATCAAAAGCTACTAAAGCATCACGAGCATTATCAAAGAACGGTTTATCAAAAGGATTTTTCTTTGTCATAGTTATACTTTCCATGTTTCGATTTTAAAAGCCGTACCATCTTCATGTGCTTTCTTGGCTTTCTTAAAATCTTCTTGAGGATCAAGTTCGCCAAGACCACGCTTTGCTCTACAATCAGTGCAGTTACAAGAAGGTCCATGATCACCTGTGCGAGTGCCGGGTGTCATTGAAAGCCCTACTGACTCAAGCAGTTCAGCAAGTTGCTCATCAGTATGATCAAACCACTTATCACCAATGACCAATCTGCCCTCATCTTTTCTTATGTGCATCTTACAAGCACGACCTTTTACATAATCCATGCTGATCGTTCCATCACTCTGAATGAATCCTGCTGCATCTTCATCAGTCAAGCCACCTGGTTGGTAATGCATCATTCCCATGCCTTGTGGTTGAGACAAATCATATACCTTTTGAACGAACTTCACCATGTCAACACTTGTCACATCAATCACTTTGATTCTCCTTGTCAGATTCTTCTTCTTTTTTTTTCTTATACATATTAAACATATTTTCAATTATCTTCGTGCGCTCTGCTAGTTCTTCTTCTGTGGGAGGATCAGGCATCTTAAAAAGAACTAATCCCTTACCCTCACATGCTTCGCATTTTATCTCACCGAGACCACCTTTACCCTCACACTTATTACATTGAATCCACAGCCCTCCCTCATGATGCTCAATGTTCATGAGCATATCAATTTTCTCTATACCATCTTGCTCATCCCAATACTTGGGATATATTTTTTCAGCCTCATCAGGGTTGCACATAAGTTCATGATGCAAACCACAAGTGCATATCCTGAATAGTCTCCAAATTCCACAATCACCATCATGAGCTATAACTCCCTCAGGATGGGATATCACCTTTCGATTATGCCTCTGATATATCCATGGGTATTTCTTTTCCATTTCAGTAGTCATTAGGTATCCACTCCTCAATTTGTTCGGAAGTTATATTTAGTTCGTCAGGAGAAGATGCTATAAAATCGTTTTTAAACTTTTGATAGTATCCCTCAATGAGATCTATATTTTCTACGTTCATTCTCATTTGTCTGCAATAATCTGTAAGAATAGATAGAGCTAAATCAGCAGGTGCGCTTCCACCATAGCCCCACTGAAAACCATCAGGACTATGCCTCTCAATGTGTTCCAGCTCATAGGTAACAGAAGCACCATTCCAATGCTCTTCCTTCACAAACACTTCACAGTGTCCGGTTGGTTTTTTGGTTCCATAATATGTAAGTTTTATCATTATGCAACCCTCTCATGGTCACTTCTGTTAAACTTCTTACCTGTTCGTTTGAAATACTTATCAGGATCTATAGCAAAACACTCAGGATATGCTTTTCCTCTTTGAGGGACTATCCTATAAATCGTCTTAATTTTTAATCCTACTGACTTTTCATTTTCAACAGTTCCTTCTTTATGCCACTTCAAATCTTTTATTACTTGCTGTCTATCTACTGCATAACCTGAACAAAAGCGCCATTCTGGTTCTTCGCTCTCACTACCTTCCCATATTGTTGCCTCTTGCACTACGAAAAGCAATTTGTCTTTTTTAGGTTTAGCTCCATACACCCAATCTTCTTTTTTTCTTAGAATGAATCCCTTGTACTCTACACCGCATGACCAACAGAAACGAGGACTAAACCATCCATCGCCTACATCAATTTTTTCTCCACACTGGAGACACTGATAGAGGTAGTGTCCGTCATCCAAATATTCAACCTGTCTGAAAAAAGGTATATTCATTAAAAAGTCATTCCATCATGATCATCAGCGTTTACTTCTTTTTTCCTTATCCTCTCAAACATATGAGGATTATCATTATATATCTCTTCAACGCTTTTGCCAGCAAACATTTCAAGAAGCAGAGTAGTTCTGCCCTCAACAATTTCTTTTATTTTACCAGAGATATAATCGATATTATCACCAGCCTCCAATATCTTAGGATCAAAAATAAGAGGATCGTCGTCCCTATCAACACATAGCGTTTCAATAAAAGTGTTGTGAAAAAAGAATTCCGAGACCATTCCCTTTTCTTCTCCATCTTCATCTTTCGATACTTTTATGGCAGCATCCCAAATCGTATCCCCTTTTTTCATGATAGGTTCGACTTTACACCCTGCTCTTTTAAGCACAGTGCTTATATACAAAATAATTGGGATACCATGCTGCCCTATGTATTCTTGCAACAACTCTTTTGTTTCTTCAGACATGCTGTTCATAACTTTTCCTTCTCTTAATTATTGCATCAAATTTCTCTTGGTTATCATCATAGATTTCTCCATGAGTCATGCCTTCCAACTGTCCAGTAACCAAATTCATATGGCATTCAATTATTTCCCTCATCTTGTCTTTAGAAAAATCAGGATCATTCATCCTATCATCAAATATCATAGGAGATACTTTTCTGTCAACAGCAAATATATCCAAAAAAGTGTTTCTAAGAAAAAAGTCTTCCGATACTTCTGTTTCGTATTCTTTCTTTCTTCTTCTAACGACTTTGAGAGAAGTGTTCCAGTAGCTATCTACGTCTATAGCAACAATCACATTATATCCATGTTCAAATAATTGCTCTGCAATAAAGCAAGCAAACTTCTCCATCCACTTATCTTCATCAAACTGACTAATCCACTTATCAACTTGTTCTTGAAATTTTTTGTCCAGTGTATTAGCTTCGTCACCTTTGTCAAGACTTTTATCTATGATATCTTCTATCAATGATTCAACGTGTTCTTGCATGTCTTTATTCATTGTGAGCCTCATACCATTTGCTTAAAGTTTCCATAAACTCTGCATCTGTACAAATACCGAGTTTTACATACTGACTACTATAATGCCACCATCCATGGCATTTATATTTCCATAGCAACTCAAATGTTTCTTTTTTCTCACACTCTTTAACGCATGGATAGACATTGTTAAATTGAACATCTATACCGTGACTCTTTAAGAAAACTGACTGAGCATTCATTTGACACAAATCACCTGTAAGATGGACGGTATGCTCTTCATGCCTCTCATCTTTCTTAGCTTGCTTGAGCATGTCTAATGCTCCAGGGGCAAAGCCAAACTTTATTCTTTTGCCTTCCTCTTTCATGATCACTTCTTTAGAACTTAGGAGTCTCACTTACATTCTTTATCACTCTTTGTGTGTATTCGATTTGTGCGCAAAGTTCGCAAACACGCTTCCACCGTTTCTCTGTCCTTGCGGGAACATCCATAGGAAACTGTTTATCCGCACCCCCTACCCCAGGAGGATCTCCAGGAATGTGATACCCTTTGTGATAGATATGATCAGCCACAACAGGTCCCCATTTATGTGGACAAGCTTTCCTAATACGTTCCAATTTTTCTTTCTGTTGGTCCAGAGCAGTTTGAGAAGAACGTATCTCACTTTCCAATCTTAGGATCTCTGATCTTGTATACTCAGCCATTATATCTCTCCTTCAAAATCCCTTACATATTCACCTGTCTCAGCAAAATGAGTCAATATAGGTAGCAGTGCCTTTACCTGCTCTTGTGTAAGATGCATTCGTGTAGTAAGCAACACATCATCGGGTATCTCAAAGGGAACCCATCCTGTGCCGCCCTGTGGAGTCTTACTTGCCATGATCTTAGGTTCAGCATCATCGACACCAAACCATATACAGGGTTCAGAAGCTGCTGAGCTATCTTGCAAACTACACTTAGCTCCATACTTGTCTCTGAAATTCCATACTCCAAAGCCACGACTTGTAACGTCTCGTTCAAGTGTAGAGAGAGAAGTTTTCTCACTGATATATTCTTCACCATCTCTCATTTCAGATATTTCTTCAACTTTGTTATATTCGTCTGCCATCGTTACTCCGGTATATTACGCCATTCTTTAATAGTTGCTATTTCTCTTCCGCCTGACACTCTATCTCTATCAGTTTCTAACTTCCACTGCTTTTTATTATTAACATAAGCAGTAGTGATAATTGTGCCATTCTTATATCTCACAAGCACTGTCTTATCTCTTAAAGGTAGACCTCTTGCTATGGACTGCCAACCAGCACTCTTCGGTATGGTTCTAACAGAGGCAGGTTTTGCAGGTTTTGCAGGTTCTTTCTTCGTGGAAGTTGTTTTTGCATCTACCCACTTATACTTATCATCACCATCGACTTTGCGTGTATACCACGTTCCTACGTCTCCCCTTGTTGGCCAATTGCCTTCATGATCGTCTACCCACACCCACACAAAGCTATGACCACCTTTGGTCTTCTTCAACTCAAAGAACAAACCAGAAGCTCCATTGTTGCAAATGGGATCAACATCGACAATTGTTCCTTGAATCTTCTCTCGCCAAGACATAGCCCCTGCTGTTCTTGACATTAGAAATAATACAGCCGCCAAACCTATCAATATAATTGCTATAACTATTTTCTTCTTGTCTCTACTCATTTTTTATTCCTTTGTAACTGAGATTTTATTGACGGATAACTTTCTGATCTCCGAATGATACGAAGAATTTTACTTCTCTCAGGTTCTGCAAGACGCTTCTTGCCCCATCTCCAATAACTTATATCCTCATCATCATACATGAACCCTGCCCTATGCAATCTTTTCAACACATCATGAACAACTTTCCCACTGAGATTTTTTTGAAGTACCTCATCTTTCTCTTCTTCTATCTCATTAGGAATAAAGCATCTTGTCTTTTCTAACATTTGGGCATACTTTGTCAGACGCTCAATTTTCTCTCTAGCCTCATCAATTTCTCTATTCGTATGTTTAGCGGACGGTTTTTCAACTTTCCAAAACCTAAAAATAGCGTTATCCCAATCCCAGAAATTATTATCAAAATGTTCCCTGATATATTCCTTGGTCGCATCATCTTCAAAATGTATGTAGCCGCTATCTTCGCCTTGATGTCCTGGCCCATGCATACAATGGTAAAAAATCCACATTATTTCTTCCTTTTCAATTAGCTTTTTATTGGTGGATAACTTTCGGCCCTTCTAATGATACGAAGAATTTTACTTCTTTGAGGTTCGACAGGGATGGTCCACTCTCTTCCCGATCCCCACTCTTCAATATCAATTTCCTTATACATAAACCCTGCCTTATGCAATCTTCTCAGCACATCGTAAACAACTTTTCCCTTGAGATTTCTTTGAATAACTTCATCCACTCCATCTTTTCCCAAAGGTGTAAAGCTTCTTTCTCTTTCCATTATCCTACGATACTCTCTGTAGGTTTCCACAGCCACATCTGCCTCTTTTATTTTCCTTTTAACAACGCTACCATGAGGTTGTTTTACTTTCCACCACCGCAAAATAACATCATATTGCTGTTCAAACTTTCTCATCAGAGAATCTCTGATGTCATCTTTTTGATAACCATCGGCAAAGTATTCAAAGTCGCTTGAGCAGCCCTGATGCCCTGGACCATACATTGCATGATAAAATACCCACATAACACTTCCCTCTAATCTGACATATCATAATCAAATTCTTCAGCACAGTTATCACATTCAACTGTGTCTCCTACGGCAGTGGAACTATCCACACGCATTTCATTATTATGCTGACATTTAGGGCATGTCCAACTGAGTGTGATTGTTTCATATACAAAGACTTTATCCATAGTAATCCTTACACCTCATTTAGTCAGGATAGATAATATCTACGATTTCCTGTGTCGTCTTATCAAGACGCTCACACACCTTAACCAACACAGCCGTATCTTGAGTTCGATTAGCATCAAAGCCATTTGTTAACCATGACATGATATCTTCCTCTGGGGCGGTTTCTGCCCAACCCCATGTGCCGACTTCACCATCTGTTTTTACTGATCCATCCATTATTTCTTCTCCGCTTTTTGTTTCTCTCTAATTTCATCAATAGTCGGATAGTCAGACGAAACTTTTAGACCACGATCCAAAATCCATTTTGAAGCTAACCATTCTTCTTTTGTCGTCTTACTATCATGCCATAAACTACAAAAAACTTTTGATATAAGCACTTGCAAATGGAACATATCTCCGAACTTTACAACTCTTATACCCTCTTTTTCACTTATCGCTATAACTTCCACTATCATTATTTCCTTTATGAGACTGTTATCTTCTATAGATAAGAAAATATTTCTGTCTGGAAATTTTACCAACTATCCTTTTCTTCTGCTTGGACCATGATCACTTCAGCAAGAACAAAAGCAAGACACGTTTTTATAAACTTTATATCTTCCTCACATTGAGGACCATCATTGTAAATAGATTCTAATTGAGCTTTATGCTCTTTGAACCCTTCCATTGCTTGATCTCTTTTAGAAAGAGCTAATGCTCTTTCGCTTCCAGGTTTTGGCATTTTGCAAGCCTTTGCTTAAATTTCAGCGTGAATAAGTTCCATGTGTTCTAATGCTTTTCTGCAATCTTTCTTTCCTTGTTTAATCATACTGCATATATGGCATTCGCTCTTACCCAATATTGCACCTGTCTCAACTAAATTATTATCTCCAAGATAATAGTATATTAAAGCAGTGGCTCTTCTTGTTGTTGTAGCAGAAAGAAGCACATCTATCAATTCGTCATTCTCTAAGTTCTTCAAATTGTCATCACATTGTTCACCATCGAAATAACTATTAGAATGCGCCATTTCTTCATCTCTACCTGCATCAATATTAGTTATATATTGGGGTTTCCATATGCCTCCTATCCTTTTTCCATTACGAAAATAATATTTTCTGCCGATATGTGTTCTGATATAATCAAGCATATCCATTTTTGCTGCTCTCATAATGAGAGGAGGATCTGTATGACAATTTCTTAAACTTTCCATCCAAGCTTCATTAACTAATTCATCAGCAGCGAATATCTCACCGTATTGTTTTGCCAATCCAATAGCCATAGCTCGAATGCTTCCGATCATTCCTACAAATGTCATTCGCAAGTCCTTCCTGCACTATTCTTTCTTCCCGAAAAACAGAAGTACCCATAGAGCAAACCTATGAGACCGAAGATAGAGTGAGTGCAGAAAGCAACGCACAACAGATACCATTTCTTTGGTCTTGTGTTCTTGTTGGAACAATACATAGCAAACCCTATGATGCCCAACAACGGCCATATCAATATCCACCAAGGACTCATTACGATACCTCTTCTATTCTGTCTGGTTCTTCTTCAACAAACTCCACTAGTGGGCAGACACCTTCTTTCATGGCTTTCATAGTAAGCCAGAAGACACCAAGACCGCTAACCATTTTAACCGAACCACCCTTAACGTTCTTTGTCCTGGCTATCAGAAATTCTCCACACCACTTAAAGAATGCTAACAAAGCTTTACCGAGTGCAATCACTATTCTTTCTGTAAGAGTATATGGAACTTCACCTGCCGCCTTCTTACGTCGCAACTCATCTTTTGCCAGTTTCGCCGCAAGTGCTTGATCTGCACGTATCTGATTGAGTTCCTCCCTACGTTTGTAGTTCTCTGCTCTTGCCGCCTGATAGCCGTTCAGCTTGAAGCCAAAGAAGTTAGTTATTCTTTCAGAGGCAGTGAGCAACTTAATAAAGATCATACCCACCAAACCCATAGCAGCAATCATGGCTAAGCCAGCCAAAAAGAATAAGCCATAACCCAGCAACATCAGACCTATCCATTTCAAAGCAACCATAATACATATACCTGCATGAGCAAGCACCCATCCAAACCCAAAACAGATATAAAAAATTCCGAGAGAAAGAGCCATCAAGAAACCGAGTACATATGTGCATATCAGTTTTATATATAGAACACCACCGATAAGGAAACCGAGTATCAACATAGTAAGAAATGCTATAGCAAAAAAACCAAAGAAAGTTAAGAGGAGAGTTTTAGCAGGACAGTCTATCATATCATTAGACAGTTGATCTATCTTTTTACCCATCCCCAGCCCATCAAGAAAATCTATAACTTTGCGACCAGGTGGTGTCCACGAACAGACTTTGTATATGAAACGCCCTATCTTGAGCAGAAGCCACCCACCAAAAATAGCAGGAGAGCAAAGAACTGTCCATACGGTGAACCAAAACAAAAACTGTGTGTAGACACACAAACTTGTTCTGTCTCTCTTAGGTTCAAAGTTCCATATCTTACGGAGCAGTTGGTAGTATTTGTAATGAAAACTATCTGTGCTAATTCCAAGCATCATAATCAGACTCTCCTTAATCAGTAAGATCGCCAACAATCACATTCATAGCACCCGCGATAGATACCCGTTCTTTTTTAACGTCAGGTACGACAACAATTTCTTCATCCCCCTTTTTCTTTTCCTCAACCTCAGTCTTTATGAGATCGACAATGCTCTCGCACTGTTCAAAATCTGGAAATTTTTCTTTGACGGAATTGAAAAAGACTTCATTCTTCGTCTCTTTGGGAACAATTGACAAGGCATATGATAGCACTGCCCTCTCGTATTCCAAAGATGCAATTTCCCGATCACGATTGTCCACATTGTAGTTTGTTCTTGTGTGATAGCAGAATACACAAAAACCCAAAAATAGAACTAACACGAATGCCACAATATAACGACCCATCGATAACTCCCTTCAATTCAATAACTTATGCTCTATGACCATTTCTACTTTATGGTATTATACCACATTCACTTTTGTTTGCAACAAAAAAATATAAAAAATTTACTTATTTTTCACGGCTTTTCTTTGCTTCCTGAAACTAACCAATGCCCTTGATGTCCAGTTGAGGCGTTTATCAAGCTTCTTTTTCTCCTCTATCTTTGTCGATAATTCCTTCTCAAGATTTATAATAGCTTTTCTATAATCAGCATCAGAGATATTAGTCGTCACAAGAGCTTCATTAATAAAACCCCCATCTCGTATTATGATATATCCTGGACCAGTATCTTGATTCCCACCCTTGACCATTCTATCTCTCATTCCTTGAGTCACATAGACTGCCCTCACAACATCACCTGGATCCCCATCAAAACATGAACCGCTAAACAAATTGCCCATCAAAGAACTGTGTAATATTTTAATAAATACTACGTCAGCTTTTTTCTTCGGTCGATCCGCTATTCTCTTCGGCTTTTTCTTTGTTTTTGTCATATTTCCATTGCTCCACAAAAGCATCTATTATTTCACCGGCTTCCCAATTCATCCATTGGAAACCACACTCTTTACATTTATAGACAGGAATTTCTACTGTAAGCTCCACCTGTTCTGGTCCATCTTTGCCGTAAGGGAATATATAGTCTTTCCTATCCTTTGTAGTATCGAAACCACCACACATGCCACAGTGATTATCTGACATCGTTATTTCTTCAAGAGTAGTAGTTTCTTTTAATAATCTGAAATTAAGTATCTTCATGGTTCTTGGCTTGTTGAATATTCTTTCATTCCCCTTGATGAATAATTTTGCTCGATTCGTCATCATGGCTATAATATCTTCGGAAGGCATGTTATGAAAAAATATTGCTACACTGTTATGTTGTCTTCTTGAACTTAAATAATTAGGAGTTCTCCAAATTGAAGTAGGGCGATGACAACCATGATCATCAGGTCGTTGCTCAACTAACTCCATCATGTCTTCCCACTTGTCCTCTCCAACCTCAGTAATAAATTTCTCTTTTTCCTTATCTCCTACTCCGCACTCCCCTGTTTGACCAGTGCAACAAGCGCACATATCTCTTTCAAAATTGCCTGCATACTGATCTGTGTCGATAACAAAAATATATTTTTCTTCACTCAATATATCCCAAGCTCTCTTTCTTTTTCTCTCTTACGTGTTTCATCCTCAAACCCTTCACCATCACACTCAGGACATTCTCGTATGACAGGATCACCTTGACTAAAAGCAGGATCTCCTGTACCTTCTACCTCGCCTGTCCCCTTACAGACTATACAGTTATCAACTACTATGAATTCCTGTACCGCTGCAAAATTAGCTCTAGCAAGATTCAAGTCCGCAATAGCCTCTTTCATCTCTTTGTGCAATGCATTGTATTGTGCTATAGATATTTTGGTTCTTGCCATTAATCTTTTACCTTAAGATGTTCTTTTTTCGCAGATTCAAAATCACCCTTAACCTGAATGTAAGTATAAAATCCAGACAGATGAGCAACGTCTCCATTCTCATCAATGAAATAAATACCATCAGAGTTAGCCTCACTGCCCACTGACTTGTTTTTTAGTTCCCAGTAGCGGATAGTATCGCCATACATATCTTCTTTGATTACAAGCCAATCTGAGCCGTATGCATCAGCTTTATAGCTTGCCCAGTAACGACTGATTCTGTTAGGACCAATAAATAGGACAAGAAATATTACTACAACGAATGCCCCAATGACATAATTCCTGATTGTGTGATCATCACTATAATAGTTACCCATTTTCTGACTCCTTCCATTCAACTTTTAACTGTTTCAGTATATTTTTGAGAATAGGAGCATCCTCAGGCATGTCATGACCTGCACCATTTATTGCTTGTTGCAACTGCTCCACTTCCCATACTATCAAACCTTTGTTCTCTTGACACTTGATCAATATTGTTCTTACGTCAGCTATACCTGCACAACATGAACCAAGCTCACTTTCTTCAAGACTATCCTCGCTGTCGAATGTTTTTTCTTCTGCCGCTTTTTTTATTTCTTCAAAGGTTGGTCTTTTACCTATCGCCTTAAACCAATCTTCATCAGAGAATTCTACAGAAACAGACTCTGACCATCTCCTAACAGTTTCTCCATTATCCGCAAGGTAACACCATGGGACAGCATCATCTTCTATATCATCAAAATAATCAGTAATAGTAAATGTATCAAGACGGACTGCATGGGGCAGAACCCATAAACTATCATCATGATTATCTATCACCAAAGAATGATAAGCAGTTACCCGACCCTGACAGGTATGGCCAGGGCCAAGCACTACATATACTTCTTTTCCCAACTCAAACTTGGGGTATACTTTTTGCATCTTAATGTTCATTACTTCTTTTTGCCTTTCATTTCCTTGAGAGACTTTCTCAGCAAATCTTGATCGATGGATGCCTGCATCAACCTGCGGGAGTATCGCTTAACAAGGTCATTAGCTTCACTCTGAATATAATCTGCCTTATTGGTTGGACTTACAAGTGAACCTTTACTCCTCTCGACATTCTCAGCAGCCAACTGATAGCAATACTTCTCTATAGTCAACTGAGCAATACACATCTGACCTGGGAGACTATTCATATACTCCAAATTATCTCCAACAAAAGGTAGAACTGTTGGGAACTTGGTATAGATGAACACCTTTTTCATCTCTATGCTAAACGATGAAGCCTGTGGAGGATCGAGGTCAGACCTGAGTTCAGCAGGAGAGAAAGTCATTCTCTTTGACTTGCTTTGTATAGGTCTTTTATATCTAACGTTCACTTCCACCATTGCCTCAGACTCCCATCCACTATAGGAATCACAAGAAGCAGAAACGATACCGTCCTGCCCCTCACCATCTCCCCATATCTCTATTTCAAACTTGATCACCCCCCTCTTAGCAGAAGATATATCCTCAACTGCTATCTTCTTCTCAGAGATATGGATCTGAGGGTTATCGGATTCCAGCTTGATGACATCTCCAGCTTGAACAGCCTTTGTAGAACAAAGGAGCAAAACCTTTTTCGTTTTGTTTGGCTCAGGATTGCAAACCTCATACTGAAACGCCATGCCGTAGTCAGAGATATCCTCAGGAGCATTGATATAGACACGACCCTTAGCCTCATGGTCGATGGTAGTAGCGATGATAGTTCCTGACTCATCAGGCTTATCTCCGATGATAGTAATTTTCTTAGTTACTATCCTGCTACCTTTCTGCTTCTTGGGAACAACGATCTCATCATGCCTGTTCTGAAACTTAATCGTGCTATTCGTACTTCTTAGTTTCACCACTGTCCCAGACTTAACTACAGAAGTGTCTACCCTAAGAACAAACACGGCATTCTTATCAACACCAACACTTTTCGATGGGTTATCAAAAGCAAACCCATTGATAGGTTTGATATCAGGATCGACGATATCTTCGTCCTCAGTGTAATCAAGAACCTCTGAGGCAATATCGTTCAGAACGTCAGTGAACTTCCTCTGCCTCTTCTGGTATTCTTTCCCTGCATCAGTAACATCATACCGTTGCATTCTACTTTTTTCCATTTGGATCAGTTCGTTCAACCTTTTCTCTACCTGCTTAACAAAGGCAGAGATAAGAGGATGATCTCTAAGCAGACCTTTTCTTTCAGAGCTAAGAACAATTTCATTAGCCTTCAACAGCTTCCTGAAATTATTAAAAACCACTTCTCCGAAAAGATGCTTAGCCATATCTTCGTAGTCGTACTTGAACAGGGAAATATCCAACACCACACCCTTGCTATCGACAACAAGAAGCCCACCGCTCCTTGTGTCACCTGCCTCTTTTTGGCTCAAAGGAGTATCACTTCTTGAAACTTCCATATCGATCACAAACGGATCGAAACTATCATACTCAAGTTCAAAAGAATCACTGAGTATTTCATCACCCTTGGGATAAGCATATCTCAAACGTCTTTTGTCTCTCTTACCCTTGTTAATCAGGGTAACTGTGGTGTTCTTTCTTTGCAGAATTTTACGCAAAAGATAATGATTGGACAACTCAGAATGAAGTAGTCTGAACTGAGGAACCTTAATCTTCGAATCGCTTTGAGGGTCAGCAATGAAAGATGCAAACGTCCCGTTCTTTGCAATTCCATACTTCTTTCTCAGAGCAGAAGTGATATCACAGCACTTGACTATTTTATAGCTCATCTCTTTGTTATCGTCAAAGAATATTGAGCATTGAATAAACCTGCCATCTTTGAACGACACTATTTGCCCATCACTCATGCAAGCCAAAGCATCCTTAGCACCCTTGCCGAAGTAACCTCTCTGAGCATTACTATCTTCAAGGTCACTTTCTTTCCAATACTTAAGAAAGTTCGTATGAAGCTCTTCAAGACTCTGCCCTGCGGCATCATCCTTAACAGAAAAGACACCCTTAAACCTGCCTTGTTTTCCGTAAGTAATATATATCTTTCTTTCATCGATACCCAGCCTGTCGTAGCTGTCATCGGAATTAGTGATTAGCTCTATAAGAGCCATCACAATATTCCCTTGCATAGCTCTTGTTGCTGACTGATAAATAGCCCTACTATCAACAGTGATTTTGCCCTCATAGGGGATGGGCACGACCTTCGACTTCTTCGATTGTGTTTTTGCATTACTCATTAATACTCTCCTTGAAACTATTTTTCAATTTAGCTAAGAACTATGGATTCTTAACCTTTGGTTTTGAATTCTTAACCTTTGACTTCCCGTATATAACCTCTTTGAAATTTTTCTTTATTTGAAGCAGGAAGTGAATAACATCTTGAGCATCAGCCGCTTCTGCATGAACGCACATCGAGTCGTAATTTTCTTTCAGTACTGGTTGAGGAGAATCGAGAGTGCATTGAAGGACTTTACGTAAATCAAACTCCGTCAAATCTTTTCCTGCTTCATACTTCTTATAAGGCGCTGAATTCTTTATTGCCCTGATAAGCTTTTCGGGCCTTCGTGTTTGTGAGTAACTTTTTCTGCCTCCTGGTTGATTAACCATCAGCATCGAATCTTCCAACTTTTTTCTGCCACGTTCAGTTAGAGTCATTTCGTTGGCAGTTCCTGTTACCCACTTCTTTTTCTTATCCACAAGATGCCAAATCGTATTCGCAGCCCTTGCACCATCAGGTACTCCAGACCAACCAAACAAAGTGAACTTTTTCGGGAAAATTTTCCAAACTGCTACAGTGGCATTTGGAGTAGAAATACGAATGCCCCTCTTCTCCATTTCTCCAAAGGTATAAAGCATCAAAGGGTCTAAACTCAAAGCTTCATAATAACCTTCATACTCTGTGAGTTGAGTAATTTTTTCTTTATCCTCAGCGGTTTGAGAATCATATGGTACATCTTGAAACTCACCGTTACTTGTATTTTTTTCTTGATTTGCTCCCATTTTCATCACTCCATCAATCTATTTCATCTATGAACGTTGACACATCAAGAGCATTAGGGCAAACAGCCTCAAAAAAGCCGCCCTTAATGACATCAACGAAAGTATAATTAATTCGTGGAGACATCACACGAACAAACAGATAACCGTCTTTCTCCATTGCCCACACAGGGACATTGAGATTGTCGTATGAGTCCTTAGGTGATTGTAAAAGCAAACGGATATTAGTTGAACGATCATCTCCATCCCCAATTGTCTCAAAGCCTGTTCTGATCGTGCCAACAAAATTAAACCCCTTAGGCATACCAAGAGCAAGTTTGCCCATTCCTGCAAAGAACGTTCCTGCCGAATGCTTTTCGCATCGAAAACCGATGTCCCCCATGTCCTCAAACTTGCAACTGCCACACTCCACATCCATACCGAGTGTACAGCCAGGACATTGGAACTCTTCTATCATTGCCTTTTGTTCGTCAGTCATCGTTTTTTCTGCTACATCAGTCATTATTATTCTCCATCATTGTTTCCGATTTTTGGGTATTATACTCCGCTTTCACTTTCGTGTCAAGTAGTTTTTTTCATGTATTTTGTGAGAACATGCAGATTTATGAAAAGCTCATGAACCTGCTCCATATCCCACTTAAAGTGCTGTAAAAGCAGATTTTTGATGTTTTTCAGCATATTTCCCCATGCCTTATCTACTTTAACATTCTCAGAATGTTGTTTCATGTGAAAATAAATAGCACCAGCAAGTTGCTGAGGATCTGGCTCATATGCTTGCTTAGCTATGATAGCAATAGTCTCTTTATAAAAATCTTTTTGTGTCATATCCATGATATTTCCTTTCACCCCATATACTACTTTTTCTTCTGTCTGGAAATTTCTCAAAACAAAGAAAAAGTGGGTTACTGATGTCAGCAACCCACTTTTAAATCGCAAGTGTGTCTCCATTACATTTTTAGTTGGTTAGGACTTTACTCACGAATCACCCATAGAACAACTTTTTTTTCTGTCTGGAAATTTTCTGCGGAAGGAGATCTTATTTGTAACTGGGGGAATAACTAGGCGGGGATTCAAGAGAATAAATGCCTAAGCACCTATTCCCTTTTTGACCTTATTCGGGTCCTGTCTCTAAATCAGCTTCGATTGCGCCAAGATGCTTAGTAGCACTCCAAGCGGCTAATCCGAAGTCTCCAGTATGGTATACTGCCAAAGTTTTAAGAAGCTCTGCTAAAACTTCTCTCTTACTGCTACTACCATCAGTAGTGGCAACAGCAGGGATAAGATCAGTATTGATAATATCTCCGATGTTGTTAATATCAATGGTCTTATCTTTGAGAAGCACTGCCAACCTTTTCGCACAGAATTCCAAACCCTGTCTTGGCTCAGTCCCATCGTCAATACTCTGTTCTTCCCAATACTTCTCCATGTCGTCTACAGCATCAGCAAACACTGTACCGGGGAAAGAAGTAGAGAGTTCCATCAGCATAGCAAAGAGGAATTCCCTCTCTTTCTGCTTTGTGTCTTGCCTACGGACTGCTTTAACAACAGTTTCAACCGTAGCATCCAAGACATCTTTTACCGTTTCCGTTGCCATGTTATTCCCTTTCAAAAAATAATATGAACATAAGCCACCATTATATCAAAAATAAATAACTTGTCAAGTAGAAAATAATTATTCTTATATATATGGGACAGCAAACGATAAAGTTCCGGAAATTACGGCATAGAAAGAGTAACGGTCACTTGATAACCATCCACGCGTTTAGGCTCTTTTCTATAAGCAGTTATGTTCAAGATGGAACCTTCTACATCCATTTCATCCGTGTTTGCCAACATTAATATTTCGGTAGCGAGGACAATAGCGGCTTGCTTATCTTTAAATTTTATAGCAATTGTTTTATAGTCATCGACAAGAGGTTTTACGGGATCCATACAGGGAGTCATAGTATAACATCTTAGAGTGCTTTTTCCAATATTCTTAGCTGTCAACATTTTCGATTTATTATTTTGTGCGTTTTTGCTCATAACATATCTCCATTTAAATAATTATTCTGCCTGTTTTTGCCACACACCACCTTCAACGCCATTGGGCAGATGTTCGGAGATATATTCAGTAATATAATTGAATTGAAGTGGATTAAAACCTACATAAGTAAACTTTCTTCCCTTCATCTCTCTTACCATAGCATCCATCTGTTCTTTAGTTTCATACTGAAAAACAAATACAAGATCCTCCATAGTGCCCTTAGAAAAGGCTTTAGCCATAGATCCCCAGTGTTGTTTCTTTTGCTCAATAGTTTTTGTATCACTACCCAATGAGGGTATCATATAACAAACCAGGAATTCACTTATTGCATCTGATAGTATCGGAGCTGGAACCATCATCATAGCATCAATTTTTTCACTGTCTTTCATCGATTTATCCCTTTAAAGCAATAACTTGTCCAATTTTAATAATCTCCCCATCTTACAACTTTGTTATTTTCAAAAGAAATATAGTGAGAAAGGCTACCATTTGTTTTATATGCCCACCTTGTTTTTATTTCCTTACCACCCCACCAACGTACTTCAAAAGAAGCAGGAAGTCCCCACAACTCATATACTTCTAATTTATTCATCCCCTTTGTTAGAGTTGTCCCTTCGTCTAGATGGCTTCTAAATACATCCTCACGACTATGAGTTTTTATTTCAATATCACCATCTTTTGTCCAATATGACACTTTTCCATTTACAAATTTTACTCTCTTATGATAAAACAAGCCCTTAAGTTTAGACTCTGATGCCCAAAAATTTCCGTATTCCCAATACATTTCTTTATCTTCACGAACATATTTTCTATCAACTTCATCAGGTCTTCCCCATATCTTATCTACCTGAACCAAAGTCATATCTCCTGTCAATTCAAGAGTATCATCTTGAAGATACATGTTTATTTCTTTCGAAATATCTTTAGGCGGAGGATCATAATCTATAAAAGAATAGGAGGATGAAATTTTCTCCTCTTCCTTTCCCACCGTAGAACCAGTATGCGATTTGTTCAAACCAATAACTACCGCCAACATCATCAATGCAAAAGCCACCCCTGCAAAAATAATAATTTTCATAACTTCATCCTTTGATTAATATTACTTCGGTTTTTTCATAACGGGGAAACTCCATCCCCTAGCAGGGTTTTCATTCCATCCGACAAGATAACCATTTTTCAACTCTACCCAGAAATGAACATTTTTATGCTTCCCTGGCCACGGTTGAAATTCGTCTTGATCCCACAAGCCACAATGCTCTAACTCTACAAGCTCATCCTTCATCTCATATGCTCTTGTAGTATCATAAGAAGAACTAAAAAGCTCAGTAGGCATTACTTTTTGCAAAGTAGTACCTGGCTCAGTTGTATGCTCTGTTATGTCAATCCCCATAAGTATCCTCTAAGATATAAGTCTCAATTTCCCTAAAAATACATTCCATCCTCACAACAGCCAGACATTCATCAAAGATATTCATATCTTCACTATTGACAACAAAATTTTCTGCCTGCTGCTGATCACTCATGCCAAGTATTATTTCTGACAATCTCTTACTGCGTGTTTTTATATGTCCCCATATAATCTTACGATTTTCAGTAATATAATCTTCACAAGCTTTCTTATCATCAATACTTGGGAACATAGAGGTTATATTATCGATAACCATATTAACACAATCTTCATCAGCATAAAAAATAGCAGGATATTTGCTATATTCTTCTTGTTTGAGCATTAGCTCTCCAAGTATCAGTTTTATAGCATGGGCTATGAGATTTGATATTAAGGGAGTCTTTTCATTAGTCTCCATATATTCCTTAATAGCACCCATATTATCCTTCATCATGACCCATAGATCATTAGTATAACTTATCAATTCGATTTTGTTCTGCTTCATTCAACAACACGACCTTTCAATATACGCGCCTCTGCCGCATAATATCAAAAAAAAATCCTTGTCTGGAAATTTATCAATAAAGCAGTTCGATCTCTCTTCCTTTGAGATTTATTTCCAAACCTACCATCGCCATACATTGCATCAAAACATGCATATCCTCTACATCATCAAGTTGTGGATATGAACCCATCAGTTTAGTTATCTTATCTTTTTTAAGGACCATATTAGCCCACATGCTTTTTCTCAGTTTTTGGACAGCTTCTGATCTTTTCTCATTAGAGAGTTTTTTATCGATCATATCTTTCCAGTAGCCTGTCTCTCTTAAAGTTCTCATCAAAGCTCCTTCTGAGCTTCTATCTTCCAGTAACCCTTTTGTCTCCTTATCAACATCTAAAAAGTCTTCTTCAAATATAGTGATTTCTGTAAGCACAATAGCAATGCACTGATGGAATAAAAGAAAGTCCATCGGGTCAAAATCTTTCTTACCCCTCATAAGTGCAGCTATCTTATCTTCACTATCTCTCAGATCAGCCCAGCATCTATCTCTTTCTGCTATAGCAACTATTTTTTCAGGATTTTGTTTCATTGTATTTTCTCGCTTTTTTATTATGCTCTTTAGCAATATTTTGAAGATACTCTGACACTTCTCCAAGTTTTTCTGGAGTTGCGCTAGAGTCATCTGTCATTAAACCATGACAGACAACAATATCTTCATCCATCATTTGCATAACAAATGGTTTATTCCATTCAGCATACAGATCCAATTCGTCCATCGACCCTGGAGGAACCTTTAATTTCTTACATAATTCATGCAACCATGTTTCATCGCTAGGAGGTGGAGTAAGACCTCTCTCCATATTAGAATATTCTGCTCCACCCATTTCCATCGCTCTAGAGAAATTCCTTAACCCTTGCTTGGCATATTTTAGTCTAAGCTCTTTTAATTTCTGCCCGAAAATCACTTTGGGGTTCTCCTTTATCAGCTAAAATTAAATCATAGGCATCACCATCAAAGAAACGTTTAGCTGCTTCTCTAAATTTATCTTCTGTTTCCTGAAACTCTGCAAGTGCTTTCTTAATTTTTTCAGGAATATCTTTAACATGGTCATAGTGCCCAGGATTTGTTTTAAAATCTTTAGCCAGCCATTCCATTTCATATTTCTCCGTGGTGAAGCATTTCCATTTAAGAAACTCTTCCGCTGGTTGAAGCTCACCGCTATCACAACCTATCTCCACAAAAGAATATCTATGGCACATCTCCTGCATGATGCACATGATAAAGTCCTTAGTCCACTGGTCCCAGATTGCGATATCGAAGCTGATAGCCCAAGCACCTTCTTTAACAGGGAGAGTATCAGTTGCCTCATCATACTTATCATGATCATAAACATCTTCTTCCAACTCGACCCAAGCACCTCTTAATCTAACATCCTCAGGGTTCTCAAGAAGTTCAGGCACAATGACATTGCCACTGTCAGGAGCAATCTCTTTATACCTTGCTACAAAATGATTATAATCCTTTTCATTATCAAATTCTGCTACCCATGTAGAACTCATATTATACCTTTTCTTTTTCATATAATATTAAATCAGAAGGATCTCCATCAAAGAATCTTTTAGCTGCTTCTCTAAAAGACTTTTCTACTCTCTCAATTTCTTCCGCAAATTCATCAAGTTGTTCAAACTCAACTTCTTTGTCAAACTCAATTGAATACATAGAAGATTTACCGATGTTCTCTTTGATATACCTTATGGATTCTTTCGCATGATGAAAAACCCTCCCTCTTAGAAATTCTTTTTGAGACATAAGACTTATACTATTACAACCTATCTCGATAAATGAATATCTATGACACATTTCTTGCATAATGCATTTAATAAACATTTTTGTCCATGAGTCCCATATGGCTATATCAAAACTAATAGCCCAAGCCCCTTCTTTTTCAACAGCTTCTTTCTCCTCATCTTCATTATCATAGAGATAAACCATCTGTTTTAATTCTACCCAAGCACCTCTCCACCTTACCTTCTCAGGATTCTCAGGCAGATCAGGAACAATAATATTCTCTCCATTAGGAGCAAATGTTAAATACCTATTACAAAAATGTTTGTAGTCTTTTTCATTATCAAATTCTGCTACCCATGTAGAACTCATTTTACAGTTCTCCTATCTTTACAACCTTTACCTTACGATAACTTCCTACGTAATGTGGCTTCTCACAGTACTGCTCTCTTAATTCTTTTGCTTTCTCATCGGCTGCTGCTCTTGTTAAATAAAGTTGAGGAGGACCACCATAATCAAGCCAGTATATCCATCCATCTTTTTCATCCTCTCCTTTTCTGAGAAGTTTAACTGCGTACCACGGAGCATAAGCTACCGATTCAAACTCAGAACCTGTAGCAAACTCTATTTGCCCTCCTCTCCAGTTTATCATTCTAGTTTTAGGAGTGGATGGCCGACTCTTCAGCCCTGCCCATGAGTCTTTATAAGACGGAGTATTTCTAAATTGCTCTGTCTTAACTATTCTCATAATACGACATAACAAACACTCGCACCATCCTCCATCTCCACAACCATTCTTTGCCAATCTTCTCAGACGACTCAACAAATCTCTACGAAATTTTCCAACTCTCTTAGAGTATGCCATTTCTACATCTCCAAATATACAGGTTTTTCTACTAACTTGTACGCTTCATTAACAAGAGAGCAATTGATAAACTTCACTCCAGGAATATACTCCACTTCTTCTATACCATATTCTCCATGCATATGTCCAAAAACATTTATCTTTGGGGGTTGTTTCATCTCTCTTATTCTAGCCTTCAAGATTTTGCAACCCTCATGACCCTTGAAGTTTTCAAAGTCAACTTTGTCAAGTATCTTATATGGAGGAGTATGAGTAATTAAGATATCTAACCCCTCAGGTATCTCATCATAGTATCTTTTTAATACCTCTGGCTCTCTGTTAAATGCCCAGTCATTAAACACCTTCTGTTGAGGAGTCCCATAAATATTTAACCCCATTATCTCTATATCCTCATCACAAAGATAATGAAAGTTAGCATTCATTTTAGGAACCATAATACGAGCCACATCCCATATCCAGTCATGGTTGCCTGCTATAGCCACACATTCTCTAATAGGTTGATCTGCAAGCCAATAACGGAACTCAACATTTAACCAGTTCTCTTGGAACATACATGCTTGATAAGGGAATCCACGACATGGGCATATATCCCCTGCAATAACAAGTAGGTCACAAGGATCTACTTTGAAATCCAGCTTGCCATGCATATCGGCTATGAAGCACACTTTCATAATATCATAAACTCTTTCTTTCTTGGTTTGTATTCTGCTATAAGAGTTATCCTTTTTTTTGCGCCAGCTTTCCAAATACAACCACTAGGAACGTCCCAACCATAATACCATATCAATCCATGATGATGTCTTAACTCACCAAAATAAGGATTTACCTCTATACCATCATAATTGTTCTTTACTTTATCCCAGTCAATATAAATTGATGTAAATGGAAGAAATAGCCTATCTTCTCTAACATACTCCTTGCTAAAAGAAACGACATCTTTCTTACTATTCAGAAATAAAATATCTGCCTTTGGACGTAATTCTATTTCATAAATATATTTCCCGATACCTCCGTAGTCTTCCCCTACACACCAGTTAAGCCAGCTATCTCCAACAGAATACCACAAACCGTCAGGCTTAAGACCATCTTCGCTTTTACGAGGTCTTAAGAATCTTTCATACCTCACATTGGTAGTAAATATTCTTTTACCTTCTAAGAAGCCAGTGTTTATTAAATTTTTAACTACCAAGTTTGTCATGAAATTTCTTATAAAAATCAACAATAACTTTCTGGAAATCTTCAGGTAGAAGATCCCACGTTTTCTCTATCATCATTATAGGAACCTTCTTATAGAAAGCTTCTGCTAATCCACCTGCCATACAAGCCAGAGTATCAGCATCGCCCCCCAAAGAGATAGCAAGACGAACAGCATTAGAATAACAATCAGAATCCAGGAAAGCAATGATTGCCTCAGGCACAGATCCTTGACAAGTTACATCAAAAGTATATGTAGGTCTTATCTCTTTAATAGTTCTATCCAAATTATAATCAAATCTATCTGCGATATAACGTCTTATCTGTTTTTTACTATCTCCTTTTCGAGCAAGAAAAATAGCGGAAGCGAGAGCCTGTGCTCCTTTAATACCCTCAGGATGATTATGAGTTACTGCCGCACTAATAGCTGCTTCTTCGATAGTCTCTTCGATACCATCAAATGCCCACCCTACCGGGACTACTCTCATAGCAGAGCCATTGCCATAACTGTCATAAGCAGGTTGCATATCTTTAGCCTTTACCCACGTTAAGAACATACCTCCGAATCCTCTGTCAAGATGATCAAGAGCATACTTCTTATATAGCCAGTCATAGTCTCGCCTGCCTTCCATAACGGCAACTGCTGTTGCTATAGTAAGAATAGTATCATCAGTGTATTTACTTCCTTCGGGGAAGAGAGGAAATATCATGTCCTTAGTTTTATTAAACTCATACACTGAGCCGAGTACATCGCCAATTATTGCACCTAACATTTATCATCTCCATTTACATTCCACAATTTATCAACCTTATCATCAAACTCTGTGACCATCTCCGCTGTCCATCCTTCACTTGACAACATGACCATCATCATTACCTGAATTCCTTTGAGACAAGCAATTATATCATCTTTATCTTCCTCAAAAAGATCTTCTTCTTTAGCAGCAGCATATGTTCTTTTTATAACACCGTAAAATACGGTTGCTGCTTTATCGATATCTTTTTCTTTTGCTGCCTGCAGCAGGTTGATAAAACATCGTGTTGCATCACGGATCGTTTCATTTCTACTACTTTCTTCCATAATCCTAATCCCATTTTAATCCAGGTATATCATAAATACAATCATTTATTTTTCCATAATAAAGCTCACAGAGCGCAACAAACTTTGTCTTATCAATCAGCACATCTTTTCTGATGTGATGATGCCCAAAAATCCAGATCTCAGGTTTATGAATTTCAAACATTGTTTGAAGCGTTTTTTCAGTTCTACTAATAATCTCTTTTTTCAGAGGATTGGTTACAACATCATATTTTGTAACAGTAGGACATTCATGAGAAACCATTATCTTTGGTTTAACCAAAGTATAATATTCAATAGCATCGTCTAGTTGCTCTTGAAGTAACTCCTCGTTCTCCCACCATGTCTTATCTTTTGTTATAGCATCACGAGCCTGCCTAATAAAATAGTCTACAGAGAATCCTCCACTTACATAAAAGATCCCTGGTTTCTCAAAATACCCATAATCTCCCGCATAGTTAGGATGCCCAGAGTATAATGAAGGGTCGTCATGATTCCCTCTTATAAATTTATGGTTGGTGTCTACAGGAGGAAACCATCCCTTCCCATCTTTGCTATATTTAGGATCTCTCTCGCTAAAACCCATTCCAAAATCTCCACACTGAAATGAACAGGGCACACCTTTATCCCCACCCTTATGTTGCATCTTAAAAAGGATGTATTCATATGTTTTAAACTCTCCATGGCAATCGCCTATAAAAAGCATACTACAACCTCTGTTCTAATCCGTGTTCTTTTATCCATGCCCTTGAGCCAGCAACCTCATTCGGTTGCAACCAAGCTCCATCTTCGGTCAAGCCCTGACTATTTTTGTTTTTCAAAATATATTTACCTGCTGATTCTATGTCGCCTGTATGGACGACTGATCCGCACCTAAATTTATATCTGTTATAATAGCCATCAACTTTTATTATCTCTTCACATACTTCAGTTTTTACTACTACCCAGTTTCCGTTCTTCAATTTCTCATAAGGAAAATGACAAGTCTTACCCCACATAATTCCGTAGAGTCCATTTTCGATATCAATATCATACGTAAACTTTTTTGCTTCGACATAACCTTCTGGTGGATACTCGTTACCACCAATATCCATCCATTCCTCGTCAACATAAACTAACATTAGTACATAATTACCAGATCCATTCATATAATTACCTATCTATCAAAGTTGCCAGTTACTAAGGTATATTATATGAGAAAAACTTTCACTTACAAGAAAAAAATGCACAAAGTAGAATAATATGACTTCCACTTTGCGCATCGTATTACAAGTCGTTAAACCTGTTCATCGCTGATGATGGTGTATAACCTTCCAAATAATTAGCTTTTGGTTTAAAAGCCGCAAACACTTTCCTACGCATCAACTGCTTTGGGTCAAGATCATTCAACTTGATGTAGAAAACTCCCTGCCTCATAGTGAAGATATAACCTTTAGTAGTTTTGAACTCGCAGTCGCAAAACGCCTCTTTGTGCTGTTGCATAAACAGACCCAGCTCTTTATCAGACTTTGACTTCACGTTATCTGTAAGCTCTTCAACCTCAGCTATGAATGCCGCCAGCTTAGTTTCGAAGATAGAGATTATCGTATCAAAGTCCTTCTGCATCTCTTCTGGCATTTCTTTTCTAATCTCTTCAAGACTATCCCCTTTCAACATAGTCTCCCATATTGCAAGTGGAGTAGCGTGAGAAATTATCTTATGCACACGGACGTATTCATCGCCTTTTATCTTTAGACGGATACCGCTCTTGAAACGAATGACATAACCCTCTTCACTCAGGTCAAGAACCTCTGCCCTTTTCAAAATACTATCCATATCATCAAATTCACCATAAATCTTAACACATCTCGTACCGATACGATAAGCTTCTTTAACCAACTGGTTTACGTCATACTCTAAACCATAGCTGTCGAATATGCCCAATAGCACAAGACCTTCGTAGTCGTACTGCACTACTATTTTGTTTGTTGGATAAACTATCTCAAACAGGTAAGTGTTCGTCTTATCGATATCAGCAAGTGGCATGTTCTTCTTCATCCACTCCATAGCCCAATAAGCCTGCTCTGAACCGAAACCACCAGCAGTAGATATTCTCCACTCACCGGCATAGAAGAACATTATACCTAAAGAACCATCAACCTTTTCTGACACTACGAACTCTGGCTCAACAACAGAGAATGAACCTGACTCTATCTCACCATAGTTAAAGAACTTCAAGAATGGAGTAGCCACTACAAGCTCTGCTTTGATATCAAGGATCAGACCCCTAGCCATAAGAGTGAACTTGTTCCATTCCCTCTCAAACACACAGTTCAGAGAATACTTAAATATAGCCAAGTCAGGGAACTCTTTGTGGTAGCTCACGTTGATGTTGTCTTTCTCTATCTCCGCGAACAATCCCTCTTTCAACTCCTTGAATGGAGTTGTGCGTGCTGGGTGCTGTATCCCAAAATCAAACAGTGTTTTCATGTCTTCCATAATTCTCTTACCTTCCAATAGCCAACAAGGATGTAGGAAAAATCCCACACCCTTATAGTGCTATTTATCAGATTTCAAAGGAAGATCACATCCTACGCTTGCACTTCCGCTTCCTTTGGCTCTGACTTTACAATATCTACGATCAGCCCCGCGAGGGTTTTGGCTGTCATCAAGTTGTTCTTGATGATGATATCCTCAAGCAGTTTGATACGCTTCCTGAGTTTGCGAGTGGTCCTACCGTGATCATTTGACGTAACCCGACAGGTTCTGTTGTACTCATGACCGAGTGCCTTACGCAATGGTCGAGCCAATCGAGGATAGCCGATAGCTTTGAGAAAAGACAACCGCCTTGCTGTAACACTGTTCCCAGGATCACAAGCAGTCTGACTTACATGACCTCTTGCGACCTCGAGAGTTCCTCCAAGAGGTAGCACTTTTCTGATGATACAATCAGTGGCTTCCAGTTCAAGACCAGTGTTATTGCCCTCTTGAGGACTAAACTTCCGAGTCTCCCAATGCATCAAATACTCTTCATTTCCTACTTTAACTTTCATAAGTCTTCCTTTCAACATCAATTATTATTCATCATTATCACATTATATCACATTACAACTATAAATGCAAAAATATTCTTGTCTGGAAATTTTATATTCCATAGAAATTATTTTTTACTTTTACGGTTTTCGAAGATGATCATTGCTTCCTTATACCCCTCATATAGTGCCATTTCCATAGGTGTATGCCCATTATTATCTTCACAGTCCAGATAAAGACCTTCTTTTACATACTTCTTAACAAGACGAATATCTTTCATCACTATTGCTTCATGGAGTGGACTTCTGCCATAACGGGTAATATTAAACTCAGCAGGTTCTTCTTCATCTAGTTCAGGACCTGTTAAATTTCTTTCCTCCATCTCCCGCATTTTTGCTTGAATTCTTTGTTCGTGTTCGTAAAAAAACTTATTTCTTACTTTGTCTGATTTGCTGATTTGCTCGATATGTATATTATTTATTGCTTCTAACTTCTCTTGAGGATCCAATTCGCTAAACCAAATCTCTGCTTTCTGGTCTACAGCATCCCAGTCAATATCTTCATCTACTTCATCTTCACTAAAGATACATGACTTTTTCAAATCTATCATTATTATTTTAACATTTTTTCTGTCTACTCCATTCTTGTACAAAATTTGCAGCATCCTATTTTGTTCATGTAACGCCATGGTGGGCCCCCTAAATCATCCGTGAACATCTTTAGTTGATCAAAGAGCTAAAAAAAGGCAATGGAGCCGAAACCCCATTACCTTGGTGTTGCCTGTTAGAGATTGCCAGAAGCAAACTCTGAAAGGATCTTCGGTACGTTGGCATCCAAACCTGCGATGTCCATCATACCTGCATCATCTGGATCAGCGATAGTAAAACCACTTGACTCAAAAGCCAACACTGCAAGCTTAGCTTCTGGGTTGATTGCCTTACGATACTTCTTCAAAGCCTCAAACGGATGTATCCTGCCTGAGTGAGTCTCGCTATCCGTAAGAACAACGAAAACATCAACTTCAAGCTCTTGCTCGAGTGCCCATGTCATAGGCAATGCACAATCGGTTCCACCGAAAGACAAGTTAGAAGTTCTCTTGATAACAGTGTCGTAACTGTCCCTTGCAGTGATCTTCAAAGGAACGAACTGATGAGAGAAAGCCATCATCTCATAATTCTTCTCAGTCCTGGCACATGTCATAGCAACAACAGCCGCTGCCTCACGAGGAGTCAAGCCACTCTGTTCCTCACGACCCCAGTAGAAGCCGCCCATAGAACCGCTAACATCGATACCATACAAGAACCTCTTGCCTGTTGGCTCAACAAACTTGAACGCCTTGTAGAACGCATCTTCCAAAGCATCCTTGATTGCAGATACTGGCTTCCAAGAAGTCCTCATACCATGACCTGCTGAATAAGTCTTCATAGCCATCATAACTGACATAGGATGGATACGTGCCTTCTTCAAGTTTTCCTCATTCGTGATCTTATCAACCACAAGAGAGGTCTCCTTGCTCAGAGACTTCAACAGACCTGAAGAAGTCATACTACCCAAGTTACGAATCATAGCTCCGATAGGCATACCAGTCAGCAATGCCTTCTGTACTTCCTTTTCATTTCTGAAATGTGGAGGCACAGACTCTCTGGTGAGATTGTACTTCTCAACCAAACCAACAACTGACTTGATGTCCGTTGCAGTCCTGCACTTCTCGTGCGCCCAAACATACTTCAACTTGCCATCCTTCAAAGCTTCGAAAGCAGCCACACTAAGACCTGCTGCCTCTTGCTTCTTCTCAGTAGCATAGAACTCTGCCTTCCTCTTATTAACTTCCTTAACGGTTGTTACACCGTGGGTAGCATAATGGAAGAGAGTTGCATGATCATCAGAAGGAATCTGCAATGCCTTACCGTTCTTTGAGCTACGACTTGGACGACACATACGGAGCATGTCTGCATGAGTCCACTTCTGACTACCGATTGAACGGCCTGGGTACTTACAGATCTGATAAGCAAGCCTTACAGCATCCTTCTCAGTATACCAACGACCCATAGACCTCAATAGACCCTTACCCTTACGACCATCCTTCATTGATACTACAGCATCAACGTAAGTGAAGAATGCGGTTGAGAAACGAGCAACCTTAGGCATTACCCTGTTAGCGTAAGCCCTTGTCTGCTCATCACCGTGAACACTGCAACATGCCAGTGCGAACAATGCAGGATCATTCTTCACAGCACGACCTTCATGGCTGATCTGAACGATACGGTCTACAGTCCTGTTGCTGTCCAGCTTCAGACATCTCAAGATGCAGTCATAGTTCTCAACAGTCAACTTACGCTCTGAAGCGTAGTAGCTGCCGCCTGGGTTTCCCATGATCAAGAAACGGTCAAGTCTTTTCCAGTCATCGACCTTAAAAACGTATCCACTGTTCCTTGCCTGTACCTGAGTAGCCTTAGCCTTTTCCCTCTGAGGGGTCTCAGGATTTGCGATGTGATTTGCGTACTTTGCCATCTTATGTCTCCTTTCGACATTTTCCAACCTGACCCGAATGGTCAGATATAATTATCACCTTTGCTATTACATGCAATTATACTTTTTTCTACTTTCAAGTCAAATAGAAAATCATAATTTTTGAAAATATTTTCAAAATTGCCTAAGTCTTTGTAAATAAAGGACTTACGTATTGCACTGAATATAGCTCTAACACTCTATCGGCAGAATCACTTTAAAACTTTAATGTTTTATGATTTTTTCCCGGTAAAGCCAAAATTAGAACTAGCTTCGCCAACCCCAAACTTGCTCATGGTCCCTATAATTTCTTCAGCCCACTTCTGATCTATCTTTTTGACTTTCCTCCTACTGCTAATATGCTTGAGATTTAAACTATTGACTAATTCTTGGACTTCTGCACCTGTCCAATCTGTGGTATTTGCCACAAGATGCTCAAACACATTTTTAGAAACCTTCCAATCAGACAAACGATCTCTGAACATCCTACCTCTCAAATCATCTGTCAATGAAGGTATCTCTATAATCCTATCAAACCTACCAGGTCTATTTCTAAGAGCCGTTTCGATAGATTCAATTCTATTGGTAGTTCCTATCGTAATAGAATTAGTGATAGAATTAACTCCATCAAGCACGTTCATCAACGCACCAAGAGAAAGAATATCTCCACCACGCTCTCTATCTTGACTGAACAGATCTAAATCTTCCAAAAGTATAATACAGGGTGATAAAAAATCAGCCAACTTATAAAGAGCTTTGATAGAAGAGATAGCTTTATAATTATTCTCTGATAAAATTTCAGGAGTAATCCATATCACAGTATGATTAGGAACAAGATTACAAATCACATTTCCTATTGTAGTCTTGCCCGTACCAGGTTTTCCATGAAGAATTATTCCTCGCTTCGTGATACCGCAAGCATTATACTTTTCAACATTCTCCATAAAACCAAGAACTTCAAGATCGAAAAGTTCTTTGATACTTTCAGGGAAATAATAATTGTCCCAAGTGTATTTCTCACCAACAGTCACTTCTGAAAAAGAAGCACTTATCATATTAACGTCTTTGAGTTTTGCGCCTCTTAAACAGTTATTAGCTTTAGAAAATTCTTCCAAATCATTAACTAAATTTTTTGACTTGCTAGTATCATTACTATAACAAGTGATCTGAGAACCACCTCTATCCAAGTCTGCATACAAAAAATATACAACATTATCTTTCTTATTGCCAGTGTCACTTCTAAAGTATAAGAACCCTGTAGTTGTAAAAGTTGTCTCTTTGCCCTTTATCTGCCATGGATTTTTTTCTGGGGGAATGGAATTACCATGTTGATCAAAATTTAGTTCTCCCACAAAATTAAAACCCTTGGTCTTCATAAATTTCTCTAATGACTCCATTAAAATAAGAGTAATAAGAGGATGGGACTGATAAGGATGATTCTTTATATCACCAACAGTCGTAGCACCTAAGAACCTACACATGATACGATAGTCAATAGATGGAATGAAGTCTATTTTAATTGCATCTGCAAAATCTGACACCCCCTCCATCGCATGTTTTTCTTCTTGAGTTATTGCATGTTTCATCTGCTCCTCTAGATCATTAGGAGTTCTTGAACGTCCTTCATCGTTAAAAGCACATTCAGGAGCATCACAGAAGTCATCGCTATCTTCATCAAACTCTATACCACTCTCTACTTCTCTTGCTATTTGAATTCCAGTTGATGTTTGTCTGACAGGAGATGCCATTTGTTTACTATTCATTTTAGTCCCTTGCGTTAAAGTATCTAATGTATCTAAAAGATCCTGCATCGCTCTATCTAACTGCTTAAAATGATGTGGAAACTTACTCATAACAAATATATAACCATATAACTTTCACTTTTCAAACTATAATTTTAATAATCTGTAGTTACCGTAAGATGAAACGGATCTGTGCATTTATTCCTATTAAGCCACAAATAGGTGTCAACATCACACATACTTCGCCCCGATTTAAAAGACAGCAATTTGCATATTATTATTGAAGCTGCTCTTATCTCACACTCCGTTAAAGAACCTTTTGGTATTAAAATACTATTTGATATATCCTCAGATAATTCCTTTGAATATTCGATACAACCTAACCACCTTAGCATCTTAGGTATTTGATAATCAGCAGGAACGGGAACTTTATGTATATCATTTTCAAACCACTTCACCCTTCTATGAAGCATCATAGCTAAAAGGAATGGTCTCTTTAAAAACATATCGCCAGCATAACCAGGGTAATTAACTACTACCCTTCTTATGAATTCTTCAACAGGAAGATCGTTCTTATGTATATCTGATACTAAATGAGATATGAGATTAGGTCCATCTTTCATACTATCAAGAATTTCTTGAACGTGGTTCATTCTCTTTTCGGCATTAGGTAATCTATGACGAGATATTTGTCTCATAAATTCTTCAGCAGCATCTTCGCAAACTGTTCTATGCCCTACATTATGTATCGAACCAGAAATCTCAAAACTTTCATCAAGCATTGCATACATCTTTGTAGCACCAGAATCATTTGGTCTCATACCTGCACTACCATACCAGTACTGATAATTAACTGCTCCTGCCATAAGCTCATAAGCTAAGAGCATATAGTCAATTTCTTTCTTACCTCTAACTTCTGGTTCAAACCACTGAGGATAACCTATCCAAAATACTGAGGATCTTTCATCAAAAGCCTTCTTTATTTCTTTTGCGACTTCTACTACCTTATCAACATTGATACTAACAGATTTAGCCCTCTTCATAAACTCATCAGACATACCCATCACATGATCTATAAGAGTGATCGTTTTAATCTCCACGGTTATACCTCCTTGCTTTACAAGTTAAACACATTTCCAATCCTTCGCACTCATCACTATCAAGCATGAAAGCAAATCTTGCTTCTCCTCCTCTAGGATGATCATGAATACTTACCCATTCATGTTCATGGAAAAACCACTTATCCTTTTTCGCCCAACTAAAAGTTTGTATTGCTATATGTTCAGTTTTCATTTTAAAACTCCTCATCATCATAATCATTAATTCCACACGATTTACATTGGTCCCATATTAAAGGATCTTCTAAATGGAGATGTGTGCAGAAACCATTTGATCCACCTTCCATATCATCGACTTCATCCCAATAAGTGCAGACTTTAGCATGGATAACAGGTGGCTTGCTTTTATCTTCAGGGTGTTCTATCTTTGTGATCTTATAACAATAATCACCCTTCGGTATTTTCCACTTTACCCACAGATGGTGTTTTAGAAACCTCAGTATCCCCATTTTTTTTATTCCTCAATGTGTCGATACTCTCTTTAACTAAATCGACACCTCTATCTATGTTAAGTTTATCTTTTACTATCTTTGCTTTCTCCCCTACTCTCAACTTATGGGCATTCTTCCATCCCCACTCGATAGCCCATTTGAATACCATACCTAGAAGAATACAAACCAAGGCAAGGATCAGAGGGAATGCTAAATAAGCTAAAAAACCCGTCACAACAACAGCAGCTATCAATATAAGTCCAGTTACAACTACAACAAATAATGCTTTTTGCTTCTTCTTACTTAGCACGACAATCTCCTATACAATTATATCCCTTGCTGTTGGAGTAGTATCAACGAAGCCGCTACCAAAACTTTGATTGTACTCATTCCTGATATCTTGAGCAGGTTCCATAGGTCGTAACATAATACATTCTGCTTTAATTTCCACTTCATCTTCATCTGAGAATGGGATCCATGGCATAATACTAGGTACTAATCCGCCTTCACCATCTGGATACAACACAAGCTTAGCTGGTTTGCCTATAAAATGTTTTCCATCTCTTTCTTCATAATCTCCTATGACCTCTTCCCCACTTATGAGTTTCAAAATCTTTGTTGCCATACTGTTATCTTTCTATAATAGTTATGCTTTAACATCTACACGTTGTCCAGTAGAAAAATTATCTTCTACCTTATATGCCGAAGGGTTGTCGTCTACGGCATTTTTTCTCACATGTTCTTTTATCGCAGCATCTTTATTGCATCCTATCCAACTGATTTTATGAATAGCATTCAATATATCATATCTAGCCATCGTCAATGCTTTTCTTGCCTCGGCTGAATCATCTATGTCAGACAAAGCTTGCCTTATGTTTTCGATATTAGCAGCATAAGAACGAAGGGGTTGTATTACAGAATCCTTTTGCTCTCTATTCATGCACCTCTCCCGTCCAAATATGATACTCTTTCTCTTCCACAGGAATAACAAATTTGTCAAACATTGCTTTCAAACATGTTTCACAAATATCAAATTTGTAAGCAGTACAATCTTCAAGAACTGGAGAAAAGAAATAACCTTTTGCAACCGCATCTATAAGACCATATGAACCACCTCCTGGCTCACCAGACTCTGCCGCCTTTTTATCTGAGCAACTCTTGCCGCAGACATTGCAAAGATGCTCAACATTTATTTCTTTCACATGACCGCAACCGTTACACTGCTCTTCAGTAGATACTCTCATTGGATATCTCCATGCATACGGATTTCAGATTAGGATTGAGAAGGATCATGCCCTCTATCAATCCGCTCAAGTAACCTTTAATATGCTCTTTTCCACCACATTTATCAGGATGAAACGCTAAATTTTTCTGAGCAATCTTATACTTTTTAAGCAGACGATCATAATCACGCTGTCTCTCATTATCA